>JAAUXZ010012176.1_pt1 | contig 54384 bp, 54 predicted proteins | sample 7278131 | NCBI WGS metagenome assembly JAAUXZ01 (sample SAMN14350119, study PRJNA611818) | marine sediment metagenome | isolation source: surface marine sediment (3m) | place: French Polynesia: Moorea | collected 2018-08 | reverse complement strand
TCGTTGGAAAGAAGACCACGTAAAGCTGATAACATTGAATGTGTTTAACCTGTTTTTTATGATTGTGGGCTGTTCGCAAGCCACTTCTGATGTGATGCGCGTACTCTAGCAACGGGCAAGCCTCAGAGCAAGGTAGAAATGCCTTATTTTGCTTATCCCGAGGTGCTTTATATGTTAACTTTGCGAGCTTTTAAAAATTCGGCGGCATTGTAGCGCCAAACCTTGATAAAAGAACCCCTGTTATGACATTAAAAAGAGAAGATGTTAAAAATATCGCACATCTGGCGAGGTTGAATATCGATGAAGGTGCGGTGGATCGTTATGCCGCCGATTTATCCAGAATTCTCGAACTGGTTGATCAAATGAACCAGGTTAATACCGACGATGTGATGCCCATGGCGCACCCCATGGATGCCTCTCAACGACTCCGTGCGGATGAAGTCAGTGAGTCCAATCAACGCGATAAATTCCAGGCTATCGCACCGGATGTTGAAATTGGGCTGTACCGAGTTCCGAAAGTCATCGAATGATCAGGAGGTCGGCATGACTATTAAAACCGTAAAAGACCTACAAATGGGTCTGGCAGAAGGCCAGTTTTCCAGTGTTGAAATCACCCGGGAATATCTGGATAAAATTAAACAGGTTAATCCTCAACTGAATGCCTTTATTCATACGACTGAAGATCAAGCACTGACGCAGGCCGAGGATGCGGACAATCTGATTGCCAAGGGCAAGAGCCAACCCTTGACTGGTATTCCCATGGCACACAAGGATATTTTTTGTACTGACGGGATTGCGACCACCTGCGGATCCCGCATGTTGCAAAATTTTATCGCACCTTACAACGCCACGGTGATCGAAAAATTCAATGCGCAGCATGCCGTCATGCTCGGTAAAACCAATATGGATGAATTTGCCATGGGTTCTTCCAATGAAAACAGTTATTTTGGCGCCGCTAAAAATCCATGGGATACTGATTGTGTACCCGGGGGCTCATCCGGCGGCTCAGCCGTTGCCGTAGCGGCCAACCTGACACCTGCAGCCACGGGCACCGATACAGGTGGCTCCATTCGTCAGCCGGCTGCATTTTGTGGCATCACAGGTTTAAAGCCAACCTATGGTCGGGTTTCCCGCTATGGCATGATTGCCTATGCCTCCAGTCTTGACCAGGGTGGCCCCATGGCTCGTACTGCGGAAGACTGTGCCATTCTCCTGGAAGCCATGGCGGGTTTTGATCGTCGTGATTCCACCTCTATGCAACAAGAGGTCCCCAATTACCAGGCGGAACTGAATCATGAGCTGGCTGGATTGAAAATGGGCCTGCCCAAAGAATATTTTGCCGAGGGCCTCAACCCAGAAGTCGCCCGCGGTATTGATGAGGCCATTACCGAATATCAAAAACTGGGGGTTGAGGTTAAAGACATCAGTCTCCCCAACAGCAAGATTGCCATCCCCGCCTATTACGTGGTGGCGATGGCAGAATGCTCCTCCAATCTGTCTCGTTTTGATGGTGTGCGCTTCGGGCATCGGTGTGATAATCCAATCGATCTGGAAGACCTATACAAGCGTTCCCGTGCTGAGGGGTTTGGTGACGAGGTCAAGCGCCGTATTATGATTGGCGCTTACACCCTGTCGGCCGGTTATTACGATGCCTTTTATTTAAAGGCGCAGAAATTACGTCGCCTAATTAGCCAGGATTTCACCCAGGCATTTGATGAAGTGGATTTAATCGCCGGACCGACTACACCTGACGTAGCCTTCAAGATTGGTGATAAAACCGATGATCCCGTGAGCATGTACCTTCAGGATATCTATACCATCTCGGTGAACCTGGCAGGACTACCCGCGATCTCGATACCGGCTGGATTTGTGAATAATAAACCGGTAGGACTACAGTTGATTGGTAATTATTTTTCCGAAAGCCGCCTATTGAATGCTGCGTACCAATTTCAACAACACACTGACTGGCATCAACAATCTGCGGAGGTGCAGGCATGAAGTGGGAAACCGTAATAGGCCTTGAAATACATGCCCAGCTTGCGACCCACAGCAAGATCTTTTCGGGTGCCTCGACTGCCTTTGGTGCTGAACCCAACACTCAAGCCTGTGCCGTTGATCTGGGGCTCCCCGGTGTGCTGCCCGTACTCAATTCTGAGGTAGTTAACATGGCGATCAAGTTTGGGGTTGCCGTGAATGCTCATATTGCGCATGAATCGGTGTTTGCGCGAAAAAATTATTTTTATCCCGATCTGCCCAAGGGCTACCAGATCAGCCAGTATGAGTTACCCATCGTTGGAGAAGGTCAAATTACTATCACTCCAGAAGAGGGCATCAGCAAAGTGATTGGTATCACCCGTGCACATCTCGAAGAAGATGCGGGCAAATCTTTACATGACCAGTTTACCGACCAAACGGGCATAGATCTTAATCGTGCCGGAACCCCTTTACTGGAAATCGTATCGGAACCGGATATGCGTTCGGCCAAAGAAGCCGTGGCCTACGCCCGTAAGATTCATTCACTCGTGCAGTTTTTGAATATCTGCGACGGTAATATGCAGGAAGGTTCCTTCCGTTGTGATGCCAATGTCTCGGTAAGGCCACAGGGTGAAGAAAAACTGGGAACCCGGGCAGAATTGAAAAATATCAATTCCTTTCGATTTCTGGAGCGTGCAATCAATTTCGAGATAGAACGACAAATTGATTTAATCGAGGATGGTGGCGAAGTGGTTCAGGAAACCCGCCTGTATGACGCTGACAAGAATGAAACACGATCCATGCGCAGCAAGGAAGAAGCGAATGATTACCGTTACTTCCCTGATCCAGACCTGTTGCCAGTGAGAATCAGTGCAGATGATATTCAGCATATCCGCGATACCCTGCCTGAATTACCGGAACAAAAAAGGCAAAGATATGTCGAGGAATTAAACCTGTCTGAATACAATGCTGATTTACTCAGTGGCAGTCGAGATATTGCCGACTATTTTGAAACTGCCTTGGCAGAAGCGCCCGATCTTGCGTCAGTATTGGCCAATTGGATTTTGGGCGACCTTACCGGTGCGCTCAACAAATCTGAGATGGCGTTTACCGAATCACCCGTTTCACCACAACAATTAGCCGGACTGCTTAAACGCATCTCTGATCATACGATTTCAGGAAAAATCGCCAAGGATGTATTCGAGGCTATGTGGAATGGTGAGGGCGATGCTGACGACATCATCGAGCGCAAAGGCCTGAAACAAATTACAGATACCGGCGCCATCGAAAAAATGATTGACGAGGTCATTGCTAATAATCCGGACCAGGTCGAACAATTCCGTGCGGGTAAAGAAAAAGTATTGGGCTTTTTTGTAGGCCAGATTATGAAACAATCGAAGGGTAAAGCGAATCCAGGGCAGGTAAACCAGCTGTTACGAGATAAACTCAAATCCTGATAACTACTCGATTAGTCTATGAAAGATCATGACCAGGTAAGTCGTTTTGTCATCGACAATACCCCTATTCGCGGACAATTAGTCTCACTGGATTCCAGCTGGCAAAAGTGTCTGGAGAACTGCGATGCAGATGAACACGCCCGGAACCTGCTGGGACAAGCGTTAGCAGCCGTGTCCTTACTGGCCAGTACCTTGAAGATTAACGGAGATATCACGCTCCAGATAAGGGGGCAGGGTGCCGTTCATTTACTGGTAGCCCAGGCCAGCAGTCAACGCACTATACGGGGTCTAGTCCGTCAAAACCGGCCCATTGAAAAGCATAGTACCCGGCTTCAGGATATTTTTGATGCGGATAAGATGGTAATCACTATCAACTCCGGCAAGGGTGAGCCTTACCAGGGCATTGTTCCACTGATCGGAAACGATTTACAGGATGCGCTCGAAGCCTATTTTGAGCACTCTGAACAGCTGCCCACGCATATCTGGCTGACCAGCAACCGAACTTCAGCTTCTGGCCTACTATTACAGAGACTACCCGATGATCAGGAATATAGTGACGAAGACAGCTGGAATCGGGTGACTCAGCTGGCCTCGACCATAACACCCCAGGAATTGATCGAACTTACCAAGAAAGAAATTCTTTTTCGTTTGTTTCATGAAGAATCGGTGCGAATATTTGACATGGAGCCGATTCATTTTGCTTGCAGTTGCTCAAAGTCACGTATCGTTAACATGATACGTTCACTCGGTCAGCAAGAAGCTAATGAAATTCTTCACGAAGAAGGGCTTATTAGTGTCAACTGTGAATTCTGCAATTCACGTCATGACTTTGACCCGATTGATATAGAACAGATTTTTAACCCATCGGCCGAGGCACCCGGTAGCCTTTCTGTTCATTAATTATGCAAATAAGACGCACCACCGCTACAAAAATCATGGGCAAGGCTATCTCGATAAATAACGCTTGCCTATTGGCCATTTTGGACCAGTCTGAAAATTTACAATACGCCGAAAACCCCACTGAATTTAAAGTGCTGGCCCTGTCTAAACCCAATCTAATTTGGATACATAACCAAAATCCTGAAGCCATTGAGACCATGGAAAACATGAGTTATGCAGAAGGCCAGTTGTCTCTGGAGGTTTTCCAGGATACCGAAGGTGTATTTGGCCTCAGAGCCTATAAAATGATTGCTAAAATTCAGACCCCGGAAGTACTCGAACTTAAGGAGTTAACATAATGACTGACTCAACGACATTAGACCATGAAGAAGGACGCGATTTCATTTACACCCCTCACACCGTTCATCAAAACCAGGCCCAACATTTGTGGATGGCTGACTGGAATAGTCACCATCCTACTGAGTTTTTTTGACCATGATATCCATTGATAACAGGTAATTAACAACCCTGTTGATCACTTATAAATCAAGAGTTTTCATATGGTCTGGCAACTGATCCATATCGTCTTCCCGATTTTTGCGATTGTTGCTTTAGGTTTCTTTTATGGTCGACGCCACTCTCCCGATATGGCGGCCGCTAACAAACTGAATATCGATGTTTTTGTACCAGCCCTGATATTTGATGTATTGACCTCCAAGAATTTTGACGTCGCTGCTTATCAATCACTGGCCCTGGCCGGAACCGCTGTTGTTTTAGGATCCGCCCTCATCGCCTGGCCGATTGCACGATTGATGAAGTTTGAAGTTAAAACCTTTGTGCCGCCCATGATGTTTAATAATTCCGGAAACATGGGCCTGCCACTGATGCTGTTTGCCTTTGGAGAACAAGCCTTGCCTGCCGCGATCGTATTATTCATTATTGAGAACACTTTACACTTCAGTGTTGGCATGAAGATGTTGAGCCGCTCGAGTTCTTTATTATCCCTGTTAAAAATTCCCATGTTACTGGCCACTATGGTCGGGCTCGGGTTTTCGATAGGCGATATTCAATTACCCTCAGTATTAAGCACACCGATACATATGCTTGGTCAGATTTCAATTCCGTTGATGTTATTTGCGCTTGGAGTACGTTTGATACATATCAACTGGCGCGACTGGAAAATCGGATCCATAGGTGCTGTCGTTGCGCCTGTCAGCGGGCTGGTAATTGCGGTACCCCTCGGTAGCTGGCTACAATTGCCTGCACAACAATATGCCATGTTAATCGTGTTTAGTGCGTTACCGCCTGCCGTACTTAATTACATGATTGCCGAACGTTATCAACAGCAACCTCACCTGGTGGCGTCTATCGTAATGCTGGGTAACATGGCTGCCATCCTGGTCATACCTACCGTACTCGCTTTTGTATTATGAAACTGATTACTGGCGCTATAAAACATTTTATCCGTGGTTTGTTATGGGTCTCTGTCATTCATTCCGGGATCTTATTTTCGGCCCCGGTAGTAAATCTTAAAACCTCTTATTACGATATCACCGGAACAGATATTGTTGGCATTCATAAAAGCCTTCAACAAAAGGGACCTTTGGGAAAAAATGGTAAGCGTTATCATGCTTCGACCCAATGGAACATAAGTTGGAACTACCGCTGGATCGAATCAAAAAAACAATGCCGGCTCAATAAAACAGAGACGAGCGTTAATGTGGATATGCTGTTACCCAGGTTAAGAAATCGTGATCGCCTCAATGAAAACATGCGCACTACATGGGATCGCTATTTGACGGCACTGACCGCGCATGAAAAACAGCACCAGGCCTTTGGGCTTCAGGCTGCCACAGAGATCGAACAGTTATTACGTAATACGCCTGCCATGGATTGTTTTGCACTGGAAACTCGATTGAACAATCAGGCTGAACAAATTTTAAACAAGTATAAGACCCTGGAAGAGTCTTTTGACCGGGAAACGGGACATGGCGCTAGAGACGGTGTCCTGCTGCAATAGGCTATTTAAGTTTCTTGACAATGAACAGCAGGATCACCGAGCCAAACACTGCCGTCGTTAAAGATCCCAGAAAACTGTTCGAATACAGACCCAGGAAACTAAATGCCCAGCCACCGATGAAGGCCCCAATAATTCCGATGATCATATTCAGAATAATACCTGAGCCTTTGCCTTTCATAATAAGGCCGGCAATCCAACCCGCTATGGCCCCAATCAGCAAAAACATGAATAAAGCGGTAATACTCATTTTTCCTACAAATTACACTTGTTGTCATGGATTATAACGGTGACATGGTGCAAAATGTAAGGCATACCGAATAAAAGAGACCTGCGGAGCCACCCCCGCAGGTCAACTGGATAAACCCATCAGACAACTCGTGTTGACATTATCCGACTGGCTTAAAGGGCCAACTGTCAGTGCCTAATCACCACTGACACGTACAGGATAAAATACACTTAATGAATACTGGCTGAACGGACTATTATGGAATACAAAGACAAGATACCTTTTAAGTCTGAATTTTATCCCCTGTACACAGCTACAGGTTGGAACGAACGACTGCAGTTGAGCCCGGACGAACTGGAAAAAGCGATCCATAACAGTTTTGCCGTCGTCTCCGTGTATGAACAGGGAGAATTAATCGGATTCGGTCGGGTAGTCTCTGATGGCGTGGCTTATGCCACATTGTATGATGTGATGGTTGCACCCTATTGGCAAAATCAGGGCATCGGTAGCCAGATCATTCGCATCCTGGTGAATAAGTGCGAACGTCATGATATCCGTCGCATTCATTTGTTTGCCGCTAAAGACGCGGAAAATTACTTTAAACGCCTGGGTTTTGTCGCCCGGCCTGTCGACTCCCGGGGCATGGTCTACGAAAAGGTGGGATAGGACTTCGCTAGCGATAAAGCTGTCGATAGTAAATCTGCCTGGAATTGCCCCCAAAGATACCGAAGGTAGCCTCAGATATGGGGTCATCATCAAAGCTACCATCTCCATCCCAATCGTATTTAAGCCAGCTTGGCACTGACACCGGATATATCACTGAACCTGTTACACCAGGACCCTCACTGATTGTTACATCATCATGTAAAGAGTAGGTGTTAATACCATTGCTGAGAGTACCACTTCCAGTTAAACCTAGATCGGCTGCCGTCAGTGGCGGTGTAAAATTACCTGTCGAAGCCAGGTCAATATCAGTAGCCGTATTATATGCAGTGGTACTGTCGGCATTATTAAGCGAATAGATATAGGTGCTATCGGGTAACTGGTTATAATACTGGGATTTGATCGTTATCGATTGAGGCAGTAATTCCGACCCGAAACTATTGGTCAAATCAATACGTCCAAATCTTAATGTATTACCGCTAGGCTCAAATAGCTGATTAACATTTGTGGTGACTTCAACCGTGCCCGTGACGTTGTCCGCAATGGATGTCAACGTTAAATCGATATCAGCGGATGATACTTCAACCACTTCACTGTTGGACTCTTTATCACATCCAGGGATCGCTCCATTATCAATTCCATAACAGAACGTATCATTACCAAATCGAACACTAAATTGTCCATTACCCAGATCATCAGTAACCGGATCGAATTCAATGGCTGCCTGGTTATGGAAAATCACCAACCGATTAAGGGCATCACTGCCATTATTGGTGGTATCCGCAGTAACCTGGTTAACACTAAATGAATCTGCCGACAATTTATGCCAGGAGCCGGTGTAATTGGTTGTCGCCGTCGGTGTGGGCAATGCGTTCAAAGCAGTGATCGTAAAAGAGGGATTAATTAAATAACTAAAATCCTGACCGATATATGTGAAAGTACCATTCACGTTTTGAAATGCCCCATCATTAACTGGAGCTTCTACGCGAAAACTGGCGGGAATAAACCGACCCACTACGATTTCATCACTGCTAAAGTCAACGCCGATCGTATTCAGGTAATCAGTTACATTTCCTTGCAGTGTAAAGCTACCGACCTCTGCGTAGCGCAAATTGGTGACCGTAAAGGTTCCAACTGATGGATTACCTCCGGTTTCAAATTCCGATTGATTCAGCGTGACCACCTGATCGGTATCCCGATACAGGTCCAGACCCGAGCCAGCGGGCGTAAAGCCGCCTAAAACGGTGTCCAGTATCGTATTCCAGGCAAATCCTGGCGCCTTTGAATTGTTATTAAAACTGCCGGTATCCAATAGACCGTCACTATTGATGTCATCTGCGCCACTCCACAGCACGGCTTCAACCGTAGCCGAAAAGGGAGCCCCGGCTGTTGCAAAGATAGCCCCCCCCGGAGTGCTGGCGCCACTGTTTGCATTGGTTCCCTGAATGTTGGTTATTGACAGACCAAAAGGCCTTACCGTCTGTACTGCAGAACTACCTGCTATGGTGATATCGGCAAAGGTATTTGAGATATCTTCCAACTCAATAGTGTATTTACCAACATCGTCTGTCACCAGAATGACATCGGCAACACCCGCGGTGAAATCAATACTCCCATTAGCAGAAACCGGTTCAGTTGAGGGCAAGGTATCTCCATCTAGAACAGGATTGTTAGAAGCGAGCGATGCAATACTTTTATTACGCCACATCTTGAGAGGTTTTGTGCCCGTATATCCTGCAGCAGGTCCACATCCGATGACCGGGTCTCTTTTAATCATTTCTATCCGAAAAGGATGATCACGTCCGGCAACAGGCACGTTATCGTTGCCCGATAAACTACTATCGGTATCTGTTATGATGAAAACATTATCACTAAAACTGATACTGGCCGACGTAGACACCACCGGAATAGAGGAATCTGTAACCGTAATCGTCAACGTCTGTGCTCGTTCGTTACTCAGAGCTAATGTGATAGCCCCAAGATCAAGCGCATCAAAAGTATAACTGACACTTCCATTATCATCATTATCTGGGTTGGGAGAGACATTATTTACTGCGGCAACGGCACTGAAGTTGCCATTTGAGGTACTGGTAGTAATGGTAACCGTACCGGCATAGTCCACTACCGTATTATTGCTACTATCCTGCGCGGTTATGATAAAGTTGAAAGGATTGCAGGTGTTGGGTGTACCGCCTACAGTCAAATCTATATCAAAGTGATCCACGGCGGGTGGTGGCACGACTTCAACTAACGGTTCTGGATCAACATAACGGCGTATCACCAGATTTCGAACTCGTCCGGCATCCTGGGCCACTATCAGTGCGCCAAAACCTCTGGATTCGTAGTCGCTAGTATCAATACCACTAACCTGTAACGAACCTGCGTCAGGCCACGCCAGGTCATTCCAGCCGTTATTATCATCCCAGTAGGTTAAATTGGTACCATTAATACTCCAGGCCGACAGGGCAACCTTTCTCCACTGGTCTTCAACAATACTGGCTGGATTAGCACCATCCACAGCAATAGTGGTTCGCGCACTTTTTACGATATCACCATCTTCACTGTAACCGCCACCGCAGGCACTGTTATGTCCGCGGTTGGTTGCATAATAGTGACTAGAGGATTCAGAACCCCCTGAGCCCGAGTCGATCACACCACGCAACATTACACCCGTTGTCATATTATTCGGATAACAATTGGTGTGGTAATACTCTGCCTCAATGAGGGCATCTCTTTCATCGACATCTATACGATAACCACTGGTGAAATTATCATCTGTATCAAAGGTATAATAACCCCCTGCATTCCAGCTCAATGAATCATCCCAGCCGCTTCCATGCCAGGCATCGATTCGGCCTCTGGTATAATCAGCGCTGCGGTCGATACTGGCATCATCATACCAGCGGTAAACATTGGTTGTGGTCACAGCGTTAGGTGCACCGGCCGCTGCATAGCCATGATAGATGAAGTAATCCAATACGGTTGTATTATCTGCAATATCTGCCTGTAGCATGAATCGTATGTCAGAGTCTGCGGTATTACAGGAGAACAGGTGGCGATCAACCTCTGTCAAAGTTGAACCATCATCATAAACGACGCGTAAGTCATCACAGTCAGATTGCATTTGACCTGCACTGATTAACGCTTGACTATCAAAACCCGTCAGCCTGGCTGTATAACCCTCATAACCTTTATCCGGTGCATTGGGCCCGGTGGTGACACTCAGCTGTATCGAATATGCATAATCAGCCGGGTCAAAAGGCTCCAACACCGTGTAGACCTGGCCGGTAAAATTACCATTCCCCGTACCGATACCCCCTAAAGGGTTGGAAGTCGCGTTGATAATGGAGTCATCATCAACCAAATTGAGCCCCAGCGTACCCGCGCCTGACCCGGTGGTAGCACTCACTGTCCAAGTAGTTCCACTTCCGGAAACATTTGATATCGATGTGCCACTTAAGCTTCCTGTACTCACCAGGGTAAAATCCGTCGCATCCACTCCCGTGACGTTTTCAGAAAATGTTACTGTCCAGTTGACCGAAGATAACGATGTTGGATCGGCATCAGCCCTGTTTATTGATGCAACACTGGGCCCCGAGGAACAAGCCTCAACCTGGAAATTATCGACCTGGAATGTTTCATTGCCTCCACCATACAAGTTACTGACCCGCAAACGAATGCGAGTATTGGCGGACATGCTGGTGGTGATATCTATATTGCGAGACCCACTACTCGCACCATTGATTCCGGTAAAAGATTCCAGAGTTGAGTAACTGCTACCGCCATTGTTGGATATCTCCAGAATGACCTCATCTGAAGTATCCACACCACTGGTCGTACTGAAAATAAAACTTAAGGTTGCGCTATCATAACTGCTCAGGTCCGCTTCACGAGCCAGGCTGGGCTCGCCATTAGTATTCGGTTGATCATCCAGGTTCAAGTTACCCCCAGAAATTTGCGCATTGCCACTTCCGGCTCCAGCGCCATTGCCATCCACTTCTATCCAGTTTCCTGACCAGTTGACGGAACCATCGTTATTAGCAAAACTGCTGGTATCAAAGTTATCCCTAAAGGTTTCACAACTGGAGGAAGCCCCCCCTGAGTCATAATCAATAACCAATAATGGCGCATTCGCGTTTTCACCATCATAACTCTCGGCCGTGCGTTGACAGGCGCTTGAATTACAACCCGTTCCCGGCTCAACAATAATGGCGAGGTCGTTACCACTGTTCCAGCCCGGACGATTAATAATCTCCTGGATGATAGGGGTAATGTCTGGACTGTTTTGTTTTGAATTTACGACCGTCCATGCAGGTATCGACCAATTGACAGATGCACTGGTGCGGTTGCGATTGGTTATGTTATTGGCACCGTTACCAAACGTGCCGGCATCATCAGTATCTTCACCCAAAATAACAACATTCGTGGTCCCGGAATCCTGTTCATCGACTTCGAATTCTATGTAGGCGCTATTAATCGTTGTTCCCTGGGGGATACTGATATTTTGAAAACGCATCCCGATGTGTTGACGGGTATTGCCATCATAAGCTAGTTCCAGGTCAGTGCTGTTACGATAGACTTGATTATTTGGGGGATTTTGTTCTTCACCATCATCGTTACTTGAACTGACTCTCACTGAAACCACGGCTGCATGAGTATGGATAAATATGACAACCAATCCGAAGAATAAGAAAAAACTTTGCAAGTACCTATGCATGGATGAAGATTGATTTATAACTGTTTGTTTTACTTATAGAATGGATATCTTTATCAGTATAGTGGAAATTACTGAAAGCGGTTCTATCTGGGGCCATTTATCAGTAGAAATGCCTGATGAAAAACAAATAAATACTCACTATCAATCTTTACCGTGTTGACCCAAGCTTCTTTCTTGCCAAATTTGACCTAAATCAATACTCAATTACAGGGCGCCAACTAAAATCATATGAAATGACCCGAGATTTTCTATGACTGCCCTAAGTTTAATTGTTATCACTGTATTTGTTCTGGCTATAGGCACTGTAGCCATCGCGTTCTTATTGTTAATCAATAAAAACCTGCAACAGGGCCGTAGCATTCGTCAACGCCTGGCAGAACGCGTCAACGGCTTACGAATGTCAAAGATGCTCTCTAAACTGGGTATCGACTTCGATCAATATCTGCATCAGGTACCTTTACACAAGATCAATGAAAGCATGAATAAATGCGATGACTGCCAGACCATCGGCCAATGTGACGAAGCCTTGAAACAACCCGAAATAAAACCCGATGACATCGATTTTTGCCCCAACCAGTCGTGTTTAAGCCGTGTCAGTGAATTACAACACAAAGAATCAACGGCCTCCTGATTACACCCATTATGCATTTTAAGTCCCTGTAAACTTTTTGTTATGATGTGATAAAACAGCATCATAATAGCAGGACATTATTCATGAAAGACTCCTTGCAACCGGGCTTAATTTATAGGCACCAGTTTGTCATTCCCTTATCAAAAACCGTTCCTTCGCTTTATCCGGAATCGGAAGAGTTTATCCAGATGCCCGAAGTCTTTGCGACCGGGTTCCTGGTTGGCTTTCTGGAATGGGCCTGTATTCTCTGTATCAATCCACACCTGGATTGGCCCGAAGAACAAAGCGTGGGTACCCATATAGATATCAGCCATGAAGCGGCCACTCCGCCAGGCTTTGAAGTCATGGCTGACGTTGAACTGATTGAAGTGGATGGTAAAAGGCTTGTTTTCAGTGTAGAAGCTCATGATGGGATTGACCTGATATCCAAGGGCCGGCATGAACGCTTTATCATCAGTAAAAATAAGTTTGATCAACGTCTGCATGAAAAGCATCAATCACGAGATAATGATGTGCTCATTTAACTAACCAGGAGTTAGTCATGTCTGAACATTACGAAGGCAGCTGTCACTGCGGGGCAGTTAGGTTCTCTTACGAAGGCGATAAAATCGAAAAGGGTTTGAGGTGCAACTGTTCCATTTGTTCCAGAAAGGGCGCCATGATGTCACCGCAAGTCATACCCATCGAAACCCTTAAGATCGATGCAAATGAAGGGTCTCTGGGCCTTTATCAATTCGGTGCTAAAACCGCTAAACATTTTTTTTGTAAGACCTGTGGAATTTATCCCTTTCATGAAACCGCACGTGCCCCAGGCCATTACCGGGTGAACCTGGGTTGTATTGAAGACCTTGATACTTCAGATTTTGAAGTAGATGTTTTTGACGGCAAAAACCTGCTTTAATTAATCGCATGGATTTGGTTTCCCAGGGTCTGCTGGGATCTTCCCTCGCCATCACACTGGCCAAAGCTGAAGAAACGCGCAAGGCTGGCCTGATTGGTTTAATCGCAGGATTATCCGCAGATCTGGATTTTTTTATTCAGTCTTCCCAGGATCCTTTGCTGAACCTGGAATTCCACCGTCATTTTTCCCATTCCGTTTTTTTCATTCCAATCGCTGCACTGGTACTCAGCCTACTGTTATGGCCAATATTTCGTAACTATTTTGCCTGGCATCGTATTTACCTGTTTTGTTTTGCAGGCTACCTGTTAAGTGGTTTTCTGGATGCGTGTACCAGTTATGGCACCCGCCTGCTATGGCCCCTTAGTGAAGAACGTTTTAGCTTCAATATTATTTCCATCGTGGACCCTATCTTTACGCTCAGCCTAATCCTCGGTGTTCTGCTCAGTGTGACATTTAAGCGTAAACATTATGCTCAGCTCTTTTTAATATTGTGCTCGTTATACCTGGTTTTTGGCTGGACTCAAAATCAACGTATACAGGAAATAACGCTTAACCTGGCAAAGGAAAATCATCAAACTGTAAAACGCATACTGGTTAAACCGACTCTGGGCAATTTATGGTTATGGCGCTCTGTCTATCAGGCAGGTGATATCTACCATGTAAATGCCATACGCTTAAATCCTTTTACGGGTGAACATCAAATTTTTGCAGGGGGTAAAGTTAACAGTTTTAATCCCCTGAAACATGATTTACCCATTCAACAGGATTCAGTTTTACAACAAGATATCATTCGCTTCGATACTTTTTCCAATGGATTTCTGGCTTTGGATCCTAACGATGAAAACCTGATCATTGATGTACGTTACTCAAACTTGCCGCATACGATCAAACCGCTCTGGGGCATTCGTATCGATGTCACCCAACCGAATCAACATGCACAATACGAACTCATGCGCGACAAGAGCCCTGAGACGCGGCAACAGTTTATAGATATGCTGTTTAATAAGACTTGAAGCAAAACTAACCATTTAGATCATGGTCATACTTGAATGTCGACAGCATATCATGGGGTCGTTTTGATTTGAGTTACTTAGAGAAATTGAATGGCTAATATCAATTTACTGGATTTAACCCTGGGGTTTATCCCGGTAATCATCACCATCTTTATCATGATGCGCTGGTCATTAAGTACCCGACGTGCTTTGCTGGCTGTGTTACGGATGTTATTACAGTTGGTGATCATAGGTTATGCATTAACCTTCATCTTCGACAGCAATAACTCCATCATAATCCTGTTAATTCTCTGCATTATGCTGATAGCGGCAAGCTGGATTTCCTTAAGTGCACTTAAAGATGCGGGGCGATCACTCTATATTTACAGCCTCATTGCCATTACCATTGGCGGAGTATTCACTCTGGTAATTACCACTCAGGGAATCCTGCATCTTGATCCGTGGTATGCACCCCAGGTCATGATCCCCATTGCGGGTATGATTTTCTCCAATGCCATGACCACCATCAGCCTGGCTGCAGAACGTTTTTACAGTGAATATGACAAGAACCCAGACTATATCAACTGCCGCAATATTGCGTACCAGGCTTCACTGATACCGGTGATAAATGCTTTGTTGGCGGTTGGCTTGGTCTCCTTACCTGGCATGATGACAGGTCAAATTCTTTCCGGTGTATCGCCCCTGGTCGCCGTCCGTTATCAAATCATGGTCATGCTGATGATCTTTGGATCTTCAGGAATCTCGGCGGCTTTATTTTTAGCCCTGATCAAACGGGAAACTAGTCAGCGCGTCTAGCTCTCGATTTTTCTTTTCGTCTCGCCACGGCTGGACGCTTGCCCTTGCGTTTTTGATGCTTCAATTTAGGCTTTGTGCCGGATTTTTTAGGGTCCTTGCCGTCACGATGACCCGCATGTGGTTTTTTTTCGGCTTTGACGGCACTTATATTTAAAGGCCTGCCCGCAACACGCGCTTTTTTAAGGATTCTAAAGGTTTCTCCTGGCATACCGTCAGGTAAATCAATTAAAGTAAACTCATCGTAAATGTCGATAGCACCTATATAACAGCTGTCAATTTCGGCTTCATTGGCAACCGCACCTACGATATTGCCCGGTTTGACATCATTGTTAGATCCTACCTCTAACCGATAGCGTCGCATGGGTATATCCGGATATTTCTGTAATGGCTTGGCTTGATAATGTATCGCTTTGGCCCCCTGTGAATTATCTCGACCGAATTCTCCTCGGGTCGCACCAGGCTTATGGCTGCTTTCACGATTGTTTCGCTTAGGCTGATCTTGTAATAAGAGCGGTTCATCCCCTTGTACCATTTTCACCAATGCGGCTGCCACCAGTAGAGGATCCGTATCTTTTTGTGCCACAAAAGAATGAACCAGTTCATGACAAATACTGAGGTCCTGGGTATCGATAGTATCTTGAATACGTTGTCGAAATTTATTCATTCTTTGTTGGTTGATATCTTCGGTGCTTGGTAATTCCAGGGCTTCAATTTTATGCTGGGTCATTTTCTCGATACTTCGCAACAAATGCCTTTCTTTCTGTGTAACAAAAAGGATGGCTTCTCCTTCACGACCTGCTCGACCCGTTCTTCCAATACGATGCACATAAGATTCCGCATCATAAGGAATATCATAGTTAACCACGTGACTAATTCTTTCTACATCCAATCCGCGCGCAGCCACATCAGTGGCAATAACAATATCAATTTTTTTCTTCTTCAGACGATCTATGGTCCGTTCACGCATTTTTTGCGCTATGTCACCATTTAATGCCTCGCAAGCGTAACCCCTGGCCTCGAGTTTTTCTGCCAAATCTACCGTGGCATTCTTGGTCCGTACAAATATTAAAACCGCATCAATATCTGTACTCTCCAGAATTCGTGTGAGGGCATCTATCTTTTTATAGCCACTGACCTGTAAATAACTCTGCCTGATGGTACTGGCGGTTTGCGTTTTACTTTTAATTTTCACTCGAGCAGGATTGCTCAAATATTTATTAGCCACTTTTTGAATCACGGGTGGCATGGTTGCCGAAAACAACGCAATTTGACGTTGTACTGGTGTTTTATCCAGGATCCATTCGACATCATCAATAAACCCCATACGCAACATTTCATCGGCCTCATCGAGTACCAGGGCCTGTAACTGATCGAGTTTTAATGTTTTTCGTTCCAGGTGGTCCATCACACGCCCAGGCGTACCCACGATGACGTGTACACCTCTTTTTAACTGACGTAACTGGATATCATAGGACTGGCCACCGTATATGGGTAACACATGAAAATTCTTGATTTTTGAAGCATAGGACTGAAAGGCCTCGGCCACCTGAATGGCCAATTCGCGGGTGGGCGCTAGTACCAGTATCTGCGGTTTCAAATTGGCAACATCAACGCGACTTAACAGGGGTAATGCGAAAGCCGCCGTTTTACCGGTACCGGTCTGCGCCTGACCAATAATGTCTTTCCCCTCAAGCAACAACGGGATACATTCAGCCTGTATCGGTGAAGGAGTCTCATAACCCAGGCCTGATAGTGCCTTGAGTAAAGTGTCGGGTAGACCGAGTTGTTTAAAATTGGGAGGAGATTGAGTAGACATGGAATGCAGGCCGAAGCAAAAGGCAGCGGATTATATCAGGAACCTGTCTAAATAGCTTATGCTACGTCTTAAGGGTTTAACCGGTAAAACCCCGAAAACATCCTAACCCACGAGTAACCTCATTGAATCATGGCTGAAGCCTTAAAAAACGTTTATTCCCCTCAGTTTATTCGTGATTTAGCGACTTGTTTACAGGCGCAGGATGCGCGTGTTGATCTCCAAGCATTTGAACTGGCTATTTTTCATGATCAGTGGCCAGAGCTTGAACTTAAACAGCGCATGCGCCATATCACGCATGTGATACATGACTTTTTGCCTGCGGAATATTCAAATGCCCTACCTATTTTATTGGCCTGCTGTCCGCGCTTTGGCGGTTTTGAATCGATGTTTTTCCCGGAATATGTGGAACTTTATGGCCGAGAGGAGTTTGCTTCATCGATGGCCGCATTGGAAATTATGACCCAATTTTCATCAGCAGAATTTGCTGTCAGGCCCTTTATCCTTGATCAGCCTAAAAAAATGATGCAACAAATGTTCAACTGGAGTCTTTCCGATAATCACCATGTCCGTCGTCTCTCGACAGAAGGATGTCGCCCACGGTTACCCTGGGCCATGGCCTTACCTGAGTTTAAACGTGATCCCTCACCCATCTTGCCTATCTTGGAAAATCTTAAAAATGATCCCAGTGAATATGTACGCCGTAGTGTTGCCAACAACCTCAATGATATTTCCAAGGATCATCCAGAATTAGTACTCAATACCGTGAAACCATGGTTTAACGAGAAACGGGAAACTGATCGGCTGGTCAAACATGCGTGTCGTACCTTATTAAAATCGGGTGATCCTGATGCATTATCCCTATTTGGTTATGCGCCACCCGACCATATCCATCTGTCTGATTTTAACGTGACTGAAAAAATCAAAGTGGGAGAGTCACTACATTTTTCTTTCAGATTAAAATCAAACCAACCTCTGGGTTTGTGCCGTCTTGAATTTCGCCTGTATTTTCAGAAATCGAATGGTCTCTTGCTGCCAAAAGTCTTTAAAATTAACGAATTCGATGAAGGGGATTCATCTAGATTCGTGCGCAAAACACATTCTTTTCGACCCATCACCACGCGCCGTTATTATCCCGGAAAACATCAACTGGAAATCTTGGTTAATGGCGTCGCTCTGGCAAAACGCGATTTTCATCTATCCTCGTCTGGAATAAACTGAACACTCATATTGAAGGGGAAGGCCAATGACCGCATTCATGCTTATCCTGTGCGTTATTATCTTTTTAGCCCTCATTACCTGGCTTCTCTAGACGGCCTTCACTTGAAATCTATAAAAGGATCCGAATGAAATGAATAATTCTAACGAAATTAAACTGCCCCGAATTGACCGATCAGATAGAAGTTATTTAAAGACAACTTCCTTTGTCGCAAGCATTTGATCTTGCAGTAACAGTTCACATTGCTCCAAGCTCAGTGGCCGATTCAACAGGTAGCCTTGCACTTCCTGACAACCCACTTCTTGCAAAAACTTCATTTGTGACTCTTCTTCAACACCTTCAGCGATAACATCCAGGTCAAAACCCTGGGCTAATGCAATCGTCGCACGAATGATCGCTTCATCATTTTTATCCCTTCCAATATCCCGCACAAATTCTCGGTCAATTTTCAAACGATCCAGCGGGAATCGTTTCAGGTTAACGAGAGAGGAATGTCCTGTGCCAAAATCATCGATAGCCAATAAAATTCCTGCTTTTTTCAAATTATTGATGGTCTCTAAAGCGATATCTGTTTGCTTGATAATCAGGCTCTCCGTAATTTCACATTCTATCTGGTGCGTAAAATCGATAGCCCCTGTTTTTTCCATCACACGGATCAATTGATCAGAAAGGGTACCATCCATTAATTGTCGTTGTGAAAGATTGAATGAAACACGGTTAAATAAATAGCCTTTTTCATTCCACTCAACCACCTTTTTACAAATTTCTTCAAAAACCCATAATCCAATTTGTTCAATTTGCCCCGTTGACTCGGCAACAGGAATAAAGTCTGAAGGAGGTATCATGCCGTGTTCGGGATGTTGCCAACGAATCAAGGCTTCAAAACCGGTCAACGCTCGGCTCTTGGTTGCATATTGTGGTTGGTACATCAATAAAAATTCTTCATTGACCAAAGCATTTAACATTTCATGCTCTAAGGTCAACCCGGTTATGGCGGATTCCAGGTATTCATTGGCAAACAACTGATAACGGTTTCTTCCCAGGCTTTTTGCTGCATACATCGCGATATCCGCATGCTTGGTTAATTGCTCCACATCAGTGCCATGAGTTGGAAAAATGGATATACCAATACTTGTGGATACATTTAATTCATAACCTTGGACATGGTATTTTTTATCAAAAACATGCAGAATCTTTTCGGCAATCTGAAAGGCTTGTTCTTGTGATTCAATATCATCAACCAAAATTACGAATTCATCGCCGCCAAAACGGGCCACAGTATCTTCAATACGACAGACTCGCATTAATCTTGATGCTACCTGGTGTAATAGCCGATCCCCTACGCCATGACCCAGTGAGTCATTAATGGTTTTAAATCGGTCCAAATCAAGAAAAAAGATGGCTCCAGATAAGCCCTCTCTTTCTGCTTTTGAAATGGACTGGCGCATCCGCTCTTCCAATAGATAGCGATTGGGAAGACCGGTTAAAACATCATGGGTTGCCAGATGCTCATAGCGTACCTGAGAGGATTTAATTTCAGAAATATCCGTGAGAATACCAACAATATATTCTGTTTGTCCTTGCTCATTTCTTTTAGTATCCATACTTAATAGAATATTGGATATGCCATCATTCTTATTATGAATGATCACCTCTTGTTGCAGGTGATCCGTTTGATTGGCCTGTTTAAAAATATCTTTACATAACTCACTATCTTTTTCATGTCGTAAAAATCCTTTTCCCTCATTGATTAAGTCCTCTACGCTGTATCCGGTAATACGTGTTACCGCTTCATTGGCATACAAAACCTGGTGACTACCACTGATAATAACGATACCATCCGTAGTTGATGTAAGAACAGAATCCAGAAGCTTCTGTTGGTACTCTGATTGAACCTTGTCTGTGATATCTCTGGAAAAAAATAAAATCCCATATTGCCCATTACTTATTTTCCCAATGGTAACGGCACGACCCTCAAAGTGAACACGTCCACTGGGCACATCTAATTCATACTCAATGACCTGCATTTTTCCGGTCGTTATGGCCTGCTGAATGGCATCCATAATCAAGTTTGCCTGTACCGCAGGTAAAATATCTCTTATTTTTTTCCCTATAATTTCTGTTTCTGGCTTATGTAATTTTTCCTTATTGCCCGCCAACACTTCCATATAGGTGCCTTCTTCATCAATCAGGAATAATAAATCTGGAAAGGCATTCAGTATGGCTGATTCACGCGTTTTGTAAGTTTCCTTTAAGCGCTGGTTCAGTTCCTGCATTTCTGTAGAAGAGAGCGACAGGCTGCGTTCCAGAACGTATCGATCCTGGTCAGCCTGTTCATAACTCTTATTGATACTATCTAGCAAATGCCTCCAGTTTGTGGCATTGGGAAAAGTATCTAATGAAAGTCCATTTTTTTTAAGTTGGCGTTTAAGAAGGTTATGCACTTCCCTGTTCCGAAATGAGTGTCAAAGTCATCGTTTGATTATGCAAATCGCAACGACCACTGGCTAAGGGTGATATTTCTCCATAGGAATAAAAACCTATTTGTTGCGTGTTCTCCGGAAAAACTTCATCAGTAGCTTCTATTTCTTCTTCTGCCCTTTGCCCCAATACCAGACGCCTACCCACACAACTGATCGCAATATTCAAATGGGCAGTATCCTCATGTTCTATACCCAGTGCATCTTCTGCAGCTTTTGAGGCGCCATCAATTAATCGATCAAAATTTGCATGCATCAATTGAACATAAGAACCTTCAGGAATATCACCCGCAAAAGTGATGGACTGTTGTATTTCATCTACAGCCAGAATGGTACGAACCGTTTTACCATCGACTTCTTCATCGTTTTGAATCGCCAAAGGAAACCTAAGACCAGTGGATGGCAGTCCCTCTGCTAACTCACCCAAATATTTTTTGTAGAGCTGCAAGGCCGGCTGTCCGTCTAGTTCATATAACACGTTATTCTCTGACCGGGTTACTTCTCTATTGGGGCCCAGCACATCCCAGCCCCCCCTGGAGCCATGCGATATATGAACGGCATCTCCGTAAAAACCTATTGCAGCAACATGATGTGTATAGACCTCGTGGTCAGAATAAACCCAGGTCTCATTGAACCGATCTCCATCACCCGCCAAACCACCTGTGATAATAACGTTTTTGGGTAAACCTCTTCTTAGTCCTTCAACCAAGGCGCTGCCATTGACCGATAATCCATCTGACAATACAAAGACACCTTTAAGGTCATCCTGGTTTAATTGTTTGGCAATATCTTCACCTGCCTTTATGGAATCTTCATTGTTATTAACCTGGTAGAGCGCTTGCTCAAGCCTTGTATTGGCAAATTCCATGATGGCAATACTCAGGGTATCGTCACAGATGTCCTGCTGATAAATTTCACCGGCACTTGAACAACCAATGGTTTTACTCAAAGGATAGGTTTGTCTGATATCTTCGAGTGCCGCATCGATGACTGCTGTATCAGATGTCCCAAAAAGAATCACCAGTGTATTTTCAGAATCCTTTGTCGCGTCAAATTGATGTGCCCAGCCTCCATCCCGGGTATATTGATTCAGGATCAGATCCATTGTTTTATACCTCTTATAAATCTATTTAAGGTGTATAGCTTTATTTCGGTTAATTGCCAGAAAACTTAAGACAAAAAAAACGGCCAGTTAAAAAACTGGCCGTTGCAATGTCAGCGAATGAAACAAATCATTCTACATAACCAAAGGAGGACATACATGCAAAGGAAACCTAAACTGGAAGTGAAACGATCAGACTGGCTGACTCAGACTGTAATTTACAGTTGTTTTACTTCTATTAGTTAACCCTTACATAATGATATATAGATGATAAAAACTGAAATACCAGTAAAAAATAATAAAAAATGGGCAAAACCGGTTGTTTAGTGGATCATGGAAGTTTGTCAGATACTTAAGCCATTCGGATAGTAATGATTAAGCTAACACTGCCAATCCATCCTCATGCCTTATATTTTAAATCGCTTTCAATACTCTTTCATGAATCAAATCCAGCAAAATACGACCATCATTGGCACTTAGCGTATGCCCCCCTGGAACGATAAAACTGTAGGCTCGACCCTTAAGTGCTTGCACTTTTTCCAGGTATTGACTCTCCTGTGGCACAATTAAGTCTCCTCCAGAGGGTGACCATTGATCACGGACTATCGAAATATACTCCGCTTCAGGATGGGGTTGCCTATTCAGCCAAAATAGGAAACGATGGGGCATCTCAGGTAATAAATCACGGTAAAGAGGCTGTGAACGATTGAGGGTACCCGCACCCATCATCGGGGCTATCAGTGCCAGTGGGCTCTCGCCCATCAACTTTCCAAACTCTGCGGTATCCGTTCCCAGATGAGGGCTGGCAATAGTGATCAATTGATGGATATTTAATTCCGGATTTCTGACCATAACGTATCGTGCAACGATGCCACCTGCAGAATGTCCTACCAAAATGATCGGTTGTTGTGGGTAGGCGCGACGGATTTTTTCAAGATAGGCCGTCAGAAAATAAGCCTGATTTTGTATTGAAGCCTCGGTGGGCAGGGTGACCTGGTAAAAGCGGTTGACGGGTTTCTGGGTAGACTTTGCATACCCGGGGGGATGCAATAACTGCGCTCCATGACTGTTGTAATGAAATTCACCGGTATAAACCCAGCCGTGCCTGACTAATTGCTGGGAGATACCCGCCTCTTGCCAACTATTAGATTTTGCCAGATACCCTTGAACTAAAACCAATTGTTTGGCAGATGCCGAAGCCGCAAACAGTAAAAAGAGGATAGGGAATAGACGAAGCATTTTAAAATCACTCAATATAGCCTGAAGATACCAACGTCACTGTATCAAAAAAAGACGGGCCAGGGGCCCGTCAAAACAATCACCAAGAGGATAAAACTGGTTAGTCAGGAACTAACCCAGGCCGTTTCGTGGAGGAGGAGAGAGGAAACGACCTGGCTTAGTTCCCCCGAAGAGCCAGGCTCTTCGGAGAAACTCGAGGCTAGAATTACTTAGCTTCAGGAGCTGCAGGAGCAGGTGCTGCTGCTACAGGAGCTGGAGCATAACCATAGTAAGGAGCGTATCCGCTGTTACCATAGTAGTTGCCGTAAGAGCGTCCATCACCGTAGTAGTTACCGTAACCATTACCAGAACCATCAGCCCGCCAATCAGTGTCAGCATCCCAATCGCTGTCCAGGTTACCTTTAGCACGGCCCTTGAAGTTCATTGAGAAATCCATCTCGCCGTCGCCAGAACCGGTTCCACGACCACGTCCACGACCAGCACCACGAGCGCTTCCGTCAGTGTATCCGTAACCATTTCCGTAGTTGTTTCCAGCAAAGTTACCGTTACCGTAAGAGTTGCTATCGTCTCCGAAGAAAGGGAAGTCTGAAGCAGAAACTGAAGTAGCAGCGACCAAAATTGCAGCAGCAGTGATTATTTTTTTCATGACATTAAGTCTCCAAAAAGTTAAAAAATAAATTCATTAAAAACCTGATGGAGCGAACTATATTAGTATTTTCTTATATAGTCAAGCTTTAATTTATTAGAAAATACTAATGTGCCTTGTAAGTTACTGTTTTTATTGAGTCATTATTTGTGATCTTGTCACTTATCCGTCTTTGTTATGCGGGTTGCAGGTTGGCATAAGCGAGCATCAGCCACTTGCTTCCATCATTTTCAAAGTTGACCTGCACCCTGGCCTGTGCCGCCTGCCCCTCAATATTGATGATAATGCCGTTACCAAACTTATTGTGTGAAACGCGCTGCCCCACACTCAGGCCCACTTCTTCTTCCACCTGATTGCGACTGATCGCACCGGGTGGGTAGATAGGACGAGAAAATTGTGCCTTGGGGCGGATTTCTTCAATCAATTCTGATGGTATTTCCTTGATGAATCGAGACAGTACATTGTAATTATCGTTACCATACAGTCGTCTGACTTCGGCACTGGTCATAATCAACTGTTGACGAGCACGGGTAATGCCGACATAACACAAACGCCTTTCTTCCTCCATCCGCCCAGGTTCTTCACTGGAACGCTGATGGGGAAACAGGCCTTCTTCCATTCCCACCATGAATACCAGGGGAAACTCCAGGCCTTTGACCGAATGCATGGTCATTAATTGAACACATTCTTCCCATTCATCAGCCTGCCCTTCACCCGCCTCCAGGGCTGCATGTGCGAGAAAGGCATCCAGGGATGACATTTCATCTAGATCAGTGTCATGATCAAACTCAAAACTTTTCCCGGCACCAATCAGTTCCTGGAGATTTTCCCGTCGTGCTTCACCTTTCTCGGACTTATCTTTGTCAAAATGGGCCTTCAAACCGGATGATTCGATACATAATCCTATTTGTTCAGCGAGACCCAATATTTGGCTTTGTGCTCTAAGACGGTTAATCAGTTCGATATAAGCTGCAATTGAAGTGCGAGCTCGAGCCGTCAACTGGTTACTTTCAGCCAACTCACGGGCTGCGTTCCACAGTGCAATTGAATGTTCACGCGCATAGAGCCGGATGGTATCTACTGATTTCTGGCCCAGCCCCCGAGGTGGATGATTAATCGTCCTTTCGAAAGAGGTATCATCCAAGGGGTTGCTGAGCATTCTCAGGTAAGCGAGCGTATCTTTAATCTCGGCACGCTCAAAAAATCGTAATCCGCCATAAACACGATAGGGAATGCCCCGAGAAATGAGATATTCCTCGAATTGTCTGGATTGTGCATTGGAACGGTATAACACAGCGATTTCATTTCGACTGCGCCCCTGTTCCACCCAATTCTGAATGCGGTCAACGACAAAACGGGCCTCGTCTTTTTCGTTATAGGCGTTGTAATAGAGAATGGGCTCTCCTTGTTCACCTTCGGTCCATAACTCCTTGCCCATACGTCCTTGGTTATGATCGATCAACGCGTTGGCTGCATTGAGTATCGTAGCGGTCGAACGATAATTCTGTTCCAGTCTGATGACCAGGGTATTGGGGAAATCACGTTCAAAATGCTGGATGTTTTCAATCCGCGCACCACGCCAGCCATAAATGGATTGATCATCATCTCCAACCACAAATACCGGTGTATGGTCTCCCGCCATTAACCTCAGCCAGGCATATTGAATGGCATTGGTATCCTGAAATTCATCGACCAGGATATGCTGGAATCGGCGCTGATAATGGTTACGCAGTTGGTCATTATCCCGGATCAGTTCCAGCGAACGTAACAGCAACTCGGCAAAATCTATCACGCCCGCGCGCTGGCAAAGATTTTCATAGGTCTGGTAAACCTGCAATAGCTGTTGACGGATAGGATCCTGGCCCGGGTCTACGTGAGATGGACGTAAACCATCATCCTTGCATTGATTGATAAACCATTGTGCCTGTTTAGGCGGCCATTGTCCTTCATCCAGTTCCATTTGACGAACAGCACGTTTAACCATTCGCAACTGATCATCACTGTCTAGAATTTGAAAAGTCTGGGGTAAATCAGCTTCTTGCCAGTGCGCTCTTAACATGCGATGCGCGAGCCCATGAAAAGTCCCTACCCACATGGCCCCTGCTGAAATACCCAGTAATTGTTCTACCCGCCCCCGCATTTCGCTGGCCGCTTTGTTAGTGAAAGTAACCGCCAGGACACTAAAGGGGGATAATCCCCCGACTTCGCAGACCCAGGCAATTCGATGGGTGAGCACACGCGTTTTACCACTTCCGGCACCGGCGAGTACCAGGATTGGCCTCATTTCAGCCGTTACGGCCTGTCTCTGGGGATCATTGAGGGCATTAATAATGTGTGAGACGTCCATCTCTATAAGACTGGTTTAAAACGTCTTATTCTATCAGTAAAAGCGGGGACTTAAATCTCGCGTCTTAAATAAAAATATCCACAATCCGGCCTTGCCGAGGAGTCTGGGGCTGACCTACCGTCTGGTTGTGAAGATAACTGTCAATTGCATTTCTTTTGGCGGGATCGACGATTTGCGCATATGGTGAGCCCACTTGATCCCGAGCATAAAAATCTTCGTCAAAATCACCCTGAAAAACATATTCCACGGTTTGTTGACGCTGATGCTGTTTGAAATCAGGGTCCTTAAAATTCTCGAGTGAAGACCGTTGCTGATGCAACCGATTTGGATCAGCAGGGTTAGAAAAAGAAGATACCGCAGGAAGATATTTACCCGATATCACCATAATAGATTCTCAACAATACTCAGTCTCTTAAATGATCGGGCGTATTCATATAGTAATGCACAAATGAAAAATTACCAGATCATTGTGCTCGTTAAAGGATAATTTTCAAGTATTTGCTTCCATTAATATTAAAAGCACACGCAATAGCAGCGCTGATAGGGTGTATAAGGGTCCCGACAACAGGGGTAAAACTACTATGCAAGGAATGGGCTTGAACTAACCACCTGTCATCGACATCAGGCGTACCACCTGACCGGGTTTCTCATTAAATTCATGGCGTTCCGGTTTACGGGCAACGGCATTGATAATGGCTTGTTTTAAATCTTCATCGGAAATACCGGCACGTAACAAGGGCCGTAATTCCAGTTTGTCTTCCTGGCCCAGGCAAAGATATAACGTGCCATCAACAGAAATCCTAACCCGGTTACAGGTTTCGCAGAAATGCTGGGAAATAGGGGTAATGAACCCTATCTGGAAATCCGTACCATGGATACGGAAATAGCGTGCAGGCCCTCCCCCCGTATTGATGCCGGGAACGAGGTCGTATTTCTCCATCAACTGCTGTTTGACTGACTGCAGACTCTGGTATTGATTACTCGCATCTCGTCCAGGCGTGCCCATGGGCATGGTTTCAATATAACGCAAGGTGAAATCATTTTGTATACAGTATTCCAGCATCCGCTCATAATCTTCCTTAAGCGTATCCTTCATAACAACCATGTTGATTTTAATGGGTTTGAAACCGACCTGACGTGCTTTTTCCAGGCCTGACAGGATTTGAGATAATTTTCCGCCACCGGTAATTTCTGCAAATCGTTTTTCATTCAGGGTATCCAGGCTGACATTAATTCTACGAATGCCACCTTTATAAAGCGCTGCAGCTTGTTTACCCAACAAAGTCGCATTGGTCGACAAAGATAGATCTTTAATGCCCTCTATTGCGGAAAGCCGATGGGTTAATTGCGCAAGGTTATGCCTGACCAGAGGCTCGCCGCCGGTTAGCCGTATGCGCTGAACGCCCAGTTCGCTAAATACCGCGATTACACGGCCTATTTCATCAAAAGTAAGCCAGTTATCGGGCTCTTCAAATGACTTGAAGCCCTTTGGCATACAATAAAAACAACGCAGGTTACACTTGTCGGTGACCGATAATCGTACATATTCGATTGGCCGCCCAAAAGAATCAATCAGTGCTCGATGGTTTGATGTTGAATGAGTGCGCTGCATTGAAAAAAATTCACCGCCCTGTTAGTGAGGACTAGAAAACTTGAAGTTAAGTTACCGTATTCTATATTGATCGATTCCAACCTTACATGACAAATATCACGCAGTCAGAAGGGTTTACAGGCTAACCGACATCCGAATATTGCGCCCGATGTCCTATCCAGTTATGCAACAATTGACTCCTCTCATGTTGATAAGTTTCGAGCATCAGGAGGTTCGCCAACTGCTCAGCTTCTTTAAACCAGCGTTTATCTCGCATCAGGTCAACCAGTCGAAAACTGGCTTCCCCTGTCTGACGGGTGCCCAATACTTCTCCTGCCCCCCTGATTTCCAGGTCTTTTTCTGCAATGACAAAGCCATCCTGATGATTTCTTAATACCTCAAGTCGGTTAGCCACTTGCGAAGAGAGCTCGTTTTTCACCAGTAATATACAATAACTTTGTTTATGACCTCGACCTACTCGACCCCTTAATTGATGAATCTGTGATAATCCCAGTCTTTCAGGATTCTCGATAATCATGATACTGGCATTGGGGACATCAACTCCCACTTCGATCACCGTGGTGGAGACTAGAACTTGCAGATCGCCCCTTTTAAAGGCCTGAATCTCGTGTTCCTTTTGGGTTGATTTCATTCTACCGTGTACCAAGCCCACCGAAATCCCGGGTAATTGCTGTTTCAGCTTGGTATAGGTCACTTCAGCCGCTTCACATTGCAAAGCTTCGGATTCCTCAATTAGGGTACACACCCAATAAACCTGCTGCCCTTCAACACAGGCCTTGCGTACCGAATCTATCAAATCCTGGCGCTGGCTATGCGCAATGAGTGATGTTTTAACCGGCGTTCTGCCCGGTGGTAATTCATCAATCTGCGAATAATCCAGGTCCGCATATATCGCCATCGCCAATGTTCGCGGAATGGGTGTAGCTGTCATGATAAGCTGATGCGGCATCAAGTTTTTTCTGGCCTTGTTCCGCAGAGCCTGGCGCTGATCCACACCAAAACGATGCTGTTCATCAATAATGACCATACCCAGATTATGAAATTCGACACTGGCCTGGAATAAAGCATGGGTTCCGATAACCAGATCGACCTGCCCGGTTTTAATGGCCGCTTCCTTGGTTTGACGTTTTTTACCTTTATCCACCCCCATTAAACTGATCACAGAAAATCCCAGTGACTCAATCCATGACTGGAAATTTTTAAAATGCTGTTCCGCCAGAATTTCTGTTGGTGCCATTAAGGCGCACTGATAACCTGAACCGAGTATCGGTAAAACGGCCATGGCTGCTACGACGGTTTTACCACTACCGACATCGCCCTGAACCAGGCGCATCATGGGTTGATTTTTTTTCAGGTCTTCGGTTATTTCATCGACAACCCGATCCTGGGCCGGTGTTAATGAAAAATCCAATGCTTCGAGAAAGGCCTGCGTTAGTGCTGGATTATCTTCTACCCGCGGTGATGGCAAAGCTGCGGTTTGTTGGCGACGTTGTAACAGACTGATGCGATGAGCACTGAGCTCTTCAATAATAAATCGGATCTGAGCGGGATGTTCAAATGCTTGGATTAAAGCAACATCCTGTTGGTTGAGTGGATTATGTAAGATCTGCAATGCCTGGCTGACACCTGGGAAGTCATATTGCCTCAACCAGTCATCCGGAAGCGTTTCTTCCATTCGGTGTTGCTGTAGCTCGGTTAATAACTGCTGCATTATTTTTCGCAAGCCGATTTGGTGAAGGCCTTCCGTGGTTGGATAAACAGGAGTTAAAAATCTCTCCAGTGGCGGCGGATGATCCGGATTGATGATCTCGTACTCGGGATGGACCATTTCCAGTGCACCCATGATAGTGCGGGCTTCGCCATAACAGCGCAACCATTGACCCTTTTGTAAGCGCTGCTGTTGACTGTTACTAAAGTGAAAGAATCTTAACGTCAGAAACCCCGTTGCATCCGCGAGTTTAACTAATAACACCCGGCGAAAGCGCCCCTGACGTCGAAAGCTTGATCCTGCCTGAAGTATTTCCGCCTCAATCAGGGCCCGCTGCCCCGACTGTAAGGCACCCAAAGGTGTCAGGTGGGTTCTGTCCTCGTAGCGCAGAGGTAAATGAAACAATAATTGCTGTTTGTTTTGTATGCCAAGTCGATCGAACTTTTCCTTAAGCTTGGGACCGACACCTTTAAGCGTGGTGACATCGTCCCTGCTCCAGTCAGACATTATTAAGCAGTGTAACCCTGTCTAGGTACCAGAATACCGTCCATCTCCACTCCAACCCCTTTTGGTAATGACGCAACGCCTATGGCTGCGCGTGCTGGATATGGTTGTTCAAAATAGTTACCCATGATTTCGTTGAGAATTGGGAAATTATTGAGGTCAGTGAGAAAGATATTGAGCTTGACAATGTCCTGTAAATCTCCACCTGCGGCTTGGCACACTGCGCGTAGATTTTCGAAGACCTGTCGTATTTCAGCTTCAATACCCCCGCTAACGACTTCCATTGTTGCTGGATTAAGCGGAATCTGTCCGGAGAGATAAACCGTGGTATCCACCTTCACAGCTTGAGAGTAGGTACCTATGGCGGCAGGCGCATTCGGCGTTGATATTATTTCTTTGTGCATTTTTTTACTTGTGATTAAAGTGAATGTAATTGTTGACTCGCCCAGGAGACAGAATCAAGCTCTTTGACGATCATCATAAAAAATATACCGAAGCTGATCGCATGACAACATGTCCCGGACCAAAAATGAAATCCTAGTTACGCCAGATTTTATTCACGACCGGTAAAGCGCGTAATTTTTTAATAATCCTGGCCAAGTGTATGCGGTCTCGAACGGTCACAATAAAGTCGGTCGTTGATATTAAGCCATCCTTCTCCGATTGATTGACATTCTCGATATTCGATGACATGTCTGCGATGGTCGCGGCAAGTCGGGCAAGAGCACCACGTTGATTCTCAACCTGAATCCGTAAACCTGCCAGAAATTCCCCCTCCACATGTTCAGACCATTGTACATCCTGTTTGCGATTGTCATGCTGTGGATCAACCAAGTTCTTGCAGTTGAGCCGATGTACCACGAGTCCTCGCCCCTGAGAGAAATGAGCGACAATGGCATCGCCGGGTACTGGATGACAACATTTGGCATAAGAAACCACCATGCCCTCGGTTCCCCGGATCGGTAAGGGTTTACCACTGGGGTCAAATTGGGTGACGTCTTCATCCACGGTTTCCTGATGATCTACCAGTGCCTTTGCGACCAGGCTGGCCGTACGATTACCCAGTCCTATCTCGGCCAGTAACTGATCATAATCCTTTAGATGATACTCTTCGACGACCTGTCTCATCTGGTGTTCATCGGGCTGATATTCCTTGCCCATCAGCTGGTTCAATGATTGCTGTAGCAATCGTTGTCCCAGTGACACTGCCTCATTCTGTTGCAGCGATTTCAAGAAGTGACGAATATTGGTTCTCGCTTTGGCAGTGACTACATAATGCAACCAGCTAGGATGGGGGCGGGAGTTCTTGGAGGTTATGATTTCAATTAACTGTCCATTCAACAAACGAGTACTTAAAGGCGACATGCGATGATCAATTCGTGCTGCTACACAAGTATTGCCAATATCGGTATGTACGGCATAGGCAAAATCTACTACTGTCGCCCCACGCGGTAATTTCATGATATTGCCCTTGGGCGTGAACACATAGATTTCATCCGGAAACAAGTCGACTTTAACGTTTTCGAGAAATTCCAGTGAACTCCCCGCTCGCTGCTGCATTTCGAGCAAACCTTTGAGCCATTCCAGGGCTCGAGTTTGCGCGGTTTCGGTACTATTTTCCTGACCCTTTTTATACAACCAATGAGCGGCAATTCCTGAATTGGCAAAACGCTCCATGGCCTTGGTACGTATTTGCACCTCGATTGGAACCCCATGAGGACCAAACAGGCTGGTATGCAGTGACTGATAACCATTGGCTTTTGGAATAGCCAGGTAATCCTTAAACTTGCCAGGTATGGGTTTATACAGATTATGCATGACCCCCAGAACGCGATAGCAATCATCCACCGAGTTCGTCAATATCCGAACCCCGTAGACATCGGTCAACTCCTTGAACCCCACCTTTTTTTCACGCATCTTGCTATAGATACTGTGAATATTCTTGCGGCGATGTTTGACTCGAGCCTCTATATCGACGGCCTTTAAGCGTTCCTTGATGGCTGACTTGATGGTATTGAATACTTCTTTTCGATGACCCACGACTTTTTTACAGGCATTATTCAGGGCCCGGTAACGCATCGGGTAAGCATTTTTGATCGAAAGATCCAGTAATTCATGGCGCATGCTATAAATACCCAAACGATTGGCTATAGGCGCATAAATATCCATGGTCTCATGGGCAATACGCCGACGTTTTTCGGGTCGCATGGCATCCAATGTGCGCATATTATGGAGGCGGTCCGCCAGCTTGATGATGATAACGCGAATATCCTTGACCATCGCCAGCATCATCTTGCGAAAGTTTTCCGCCTGCTCTTCAGCCTTGGAAACAAAATCAAGGTGGGTCAGCTTGCTGACACCGTCTACCAGCTCTGCCACTTCATCACCAAAATCAGCGGCTAATTGCTCTTTCAAGGTAGGCGTATCCTCAATAACGTCATGTAATAACGCCGCAATGATACTTTTATAATCCATGCGCATTTCGCACATGATACGGGCCACTTCGATGGGGTGATAAATATAGGGCTCACCGGAAACTCTTTTTTGCCCTTCATGAGCCTGGGCACCAAATAAATAAGCCCGGTAGACTTCCGCAACCTGGGAAGATTCCAAATATTCCTCGAGTTCACTACATAGATCACTTATCAAGTAGCGATCGGAATCAGTGTCGTAAGAGCGCTCCGGAATAAGAGAGGTGGTTTTGACGGGATCCGGACTCGCCATAGGGGGATTTACCCCATATTCATGCTATTTTGCGCGATTTCTTTAACCAGGTCTTCATCTGAAGCAATAGCCGCCATTTCCTGTTGGGTTTCCATTTCATCCATGCCGATATGGGTCACGAGGTTGTCAGCAATTTCACGCAGTGCAATTACAGTGGGCTTGTCATTATCTTCTGGGACCAGTGGATCCGCTCCTTTGGAAATCTGGCGGGCACGTCTGGCAGCAAGCAATACCAACTCGAAACGGTTATCAACATTTTCCAGACAATCTTCAACAGTAATACGTGCCATTCTGTAATCCCAAAGTGTAATTAAAAGTTAAACAGCCCTTAATAATAATCAATATAGACAAAATTCTAAACCGTTTATTGTTCAATTGATGCAATTAATTGCGGAAAATTGAGTTTTTGGCGTTCCAGTGTCAAAGATTGGCTATGAATGATGCTTTCCAGATCGATCAGGGCCTGACTGAAATCGTCGTTAATGACCAAATATTCAGCATCACTGTAATGAGACATTTCTGCGTCGGCCTGGGCCATTCTCCGCTCTATGATTTCGATATCATCCGTTGCGCGGTCAGTCAGTCGTTGGCGCAATATCTCGCGGGAAGGTGGTAAAATGAAAATCGCAATGGTATCGGGTATTTTCTGCTTGACCTGCAAGGCGCCTTGCCAGTCGATTTCAAGAATGACATGTTTACCCTCATCCAGTTGATCGAGAACCGCCTGTTGAGAAGTTCCGTAGTAGTTATCAAAGACCTGTGCATGTTCGAGGAAAGCATCCTGCTTAACCATACTCTCAAAGGTTTTCACATCCACAAAATGATAATCCTTACCCTCCACTTCACCCGGTCGTTTATCACGGGTGGCATGAGAAATGGATACAACCACCTGTGAATTTTTCTCCAGCAGGGCTTTAACCAGGCTGGTTTTTCCGGCACCTGAAGGCGCAGAGATGGTAAATAAACAACTGCTGTTCATAGTTTTTCCGAGTTAAATGCTGACGCTATTGTAATGACAGAATGTATCAACTCCAATACACTGCCGCTTTCATATTTTTCCTTATTTCTTATGCTTAGCGAAGAATATCTTCAGCGCTTCTCCGGCTTGTCACGAATCTATGGAACAGGCGCCCTCGAGCAACTGAACCGCGCTCATTTCTGTATTGTTGGCGTCGGTGGAGTAGGTTCCTGGGCAGCAGAGGCCGCTGCTCGCAGTGGGATCGGCCAAATTACCCTGATTGATCATGATGATATCGAGTTAAGTAATACGAATCGACAAGTCCATACTGAACTCGACAACCTCGGCAAGAGCAAGGTTGATGCCCTGGCTGACAGAATTAAATCCATCAACCCGGAATGCCACTGCCATGCTATCGATGACCTAGTGACCCGCGCCAACCTTGATCAGTTCGACTTTCATCAGTTCGATTATGTCATTGATGCAATTGATCATGTTCAACAAAAAATGGCTCTGGTCCATTATCTACGCCGCCATAAGATTCGCCTGGTGGTAACGGGTGGTGCCGGTGGTTTGACCGATCCAACCAAGATCGAAATCAATGACCTCACCCGCACCTACAATGATCCGTTGCTGGCCATGTTGCGTTCTAAACTTCGTCACCAGTTGAACTATAGTCGAAATCCGAAACGACGCTATGGCATCGACTGTGTGTATTCCACCCAACAACCGGTCTATCCCAGTAATGATGGCACCGTGTCCTATGCCAAGCCCGGTAGCGAGAATCAAACCACGCTGGATTGTGCAACAGGTTTGGGTTCCTTTGTCGGAGTAACCGCCAGTTTTGGACTCACAGCCCTGTCTCATGCCATCAAAAAGTATCTTAAATACGATGCCCAAGATCAGGATGGCGTGTCAGATCGGCCTGCAAACAACCATTAACGGTCGGAACTGATTGCAATTCATGCGCATTCACCACGCAGTTCTTACTTTTTTTTGCTCGGTATAACGTTTTATCTGCAATATCTGCCAATCCGAGCAATTCCTGGATTTCCAGGAATGAATCCACAGGATGGGGCTGCGGTTCTTTAAAGCAGATCTGAATGTTAGGTCTTTAATCCCGTTGAGCCATGTGGCTTAGACCATCACCACAAGGGATTTTAGGCAGTGCGGAAGAGATGGAGTGCTTTGATGACATAACGCGCATAAGCCGCGGCCTGACCACCGCCCATTTCAATGGCCACATCGATGGTTTCATAGATTTCCTCGTCACTGGCATTGGCTTGCAAGGCCTGGTGTAGATGCCACTCCATACAAGGTTCACACTTGGTCACTATGGATATGGATAGCGCCATTAATTCCTTGGTTTTATGATCCAACGCCGAGGTTTTGAAAGCCTGCTTTTCAAGCTCGAGTAAGGGTGTGAAGGTACTGACCTTTTTCTTAAAATCTGAAAAAGTCGCCTTGCGATCCTGGATACTTTGGAGAATTTTCTGTTCGGTTAAATCGGTCATGACATTTCCCGCTTTCTCAAGTTTTGACCTCTATACGAATTCGAATGCGCCTTCTTCCCGGTTCTTGACCACATCATTGGCATTAAATACTCGACCATTCATGGTTATATACACGCCGCTCGGTAAACATTGGACTGCTGCAAATGCTGTACCCAGGTTGAACAGCGCATCTGATTTATCAAAAACATAGGGAATCATCGCTCCGGTAAAAACGACGGTCTTGGTGTCCAGATGTTCCTGCATAAAACGAGCGCTTTGCACCATGGTATCGGTACCATGAGTAATAATAATTCGTTCTTCATCGGCCTGTTCACAGGCAACCAATAGACCCATACGATCAGCATCGGTCAGTTCAAAGCTGTCTTTTAACATAAGCTTTTCAAGAACAAAGTCAGCCCTGCAACGTCCTTCGGTTAACAGGGAAGGAATATGAGAGTCGACAAAATGCAGCTCACCATTATTCATGTTGTATGACTTATCGATGGTACCGCCGGTGATGATTACTCTTATTTTCATAGTTTGATTCTGATTGTTTTCGGCATTATAGAGATGATGTCGGAGAGCGACAATCCAATGAATTAACGAGGTTTAATCGAACTGAATTTAACCATTCCTGTTGCCAGCGATACACCGATTAATATGGTACCACCACCCGCTACCATCCACAGGCTCAGCGCTTCCTCAAGGAATATCATGCCCCAGAAAACCCCAAACAAAGGAATCAGATAAGTAACCGATATGGCCTTGTTAACACCCACGTGGGCAATGAGGCGAAAGTACAGGATAAAGGCAACACCGGTGCAGGCAATCCCCAGAACCGTTACCGAAAACCAGGCCTGAATAGAGGGCATTTGATGTGGCCATAACCATAGGGAAAATGGAATAAGACCCAGTGCCGCCCCGGCCTGACTGCCACAGGCTATAACCAGAGGATCCACGTGAGCCAATTTTTGTTTGGTAAAATTCGCTCCTAAACCATAGCAGAACGTGGCACCCAGGCCGGCCATTACCGGCCACAGATTGATGCCGTCAGTACTACCTTGTTTATCAAATACCAGGATGAAAACCCCCAAAAAACCGATCAATAATCCCAGCATGGCTGAAAAACTCAGCCGATCATCGACCCACCACCAAGCGATCAAGGCTGTAAAGATGGGGGCCGTCGCATTTAAAATGGATGCATAACCGGCAGTCACATACAGAGTGGCATAACTCAGTAAACAAAAAGGGATGGCCGTACCCACGAAACCCACCACAAATAGCAACCGGGCATTGTCTTTGATCTGGCGTAGTTTATTGAACCACATCACCAGTGGTAATAGAAATAGCGCCGCGATCGCGGTGCGTAATTCTATTAACGCGACTGGCCCGAACTCCGGAGCCCCAATACGCATAAACAGAAATGACGCACCCCATAATGCGGCAAGGCTTACCAATTCTATAAAATCCCGAGGTTTCATCGGTTCAGGATGTCGCCTGTTCCAAATCAAGCAGATAAGCTTTTCTGCGTAAGCCCCCAGCGTAACCCGCCAGTTGCCCACTTTTAGCAATGACGCGATGGCAGGGCACCAGAATCGCCAACGGGTTTTCCGCATTGGCCCTGGCGACCGCTCTCACGGCCTGCGGCTTATGGATGGCTTTGGCCTGTTGTTGGTAATGACGTGTTTCCCCAAAAGGTATATCCAGCAATGCTTGCCAAACCTGTTGCTGAAACGGAGTTCCCGTCATATCTAACGGAATACTGAAAATCGCGCGTTGTCGTTTAAAATATTCATCAAGTTGCCGCTGAACCTCTTCAAATAGTGCGTGGTCTCCAGGCACCATGCGTGCATTCAGTTTTAATTGCACACGTTCGATCTGTTTTTGCAGACGTTTTCGATCATGAAACTCCAACAGACACAGACCTTTGTCACTGGCTGCAGCCAGCATGGGTCCCAAAGGCGTTAATAATTGGGTTATCGCTAAGATTTTATTTTTCGGACTATTAGAAGGAACAAATCCTGTAGCCTTTTGGAATGAATCATAAAAACCACTTAACGAGTTATAACCACTGTCAAATGCGGCATCAATCACCCTGGCCCCCTGATTCATGCTTGAAAAAGCCCGATTCAATCGATATTGTCGCTGAAAAGCCTGGAAGGTCATGCCATGATGCGCCTGAAACCAACGACGCAGCCTGGCCGGATTGATGCCGTGCAATGACAGTTCTTGATCACTAATGCGCTGGGCAGCGTCTTGTTTGAGCAGCGCCAGGGCTTGTTCTACCCATCGCGGTTGCTCGCCGGAGCGTAATAAGGGCTGACATTTTTTACAGGGGCGATAACCCTGCTTGATTGCGGCATCGCTGGATGCGAAAAACTCCACGTTCTCACGTTTTGGGAGCCGGGCCTTGCAGCCAGGACGGCAAAAAATTCCCGTTGTTTTAACCGCTAAAAAGAATTGCCCCTCGTAAGAACGATCATGATTTTGATAGGCCCGGTAAAAAATATCGTCCTGATTGATCGATGTATTGTTCATCTCATCGTGTGTACTGAAATAATGCTGTTATGCTGCATCATTTGTCATCGACCTGCATCCGTTTTTTTAACAAGCAATTCCGAATGGTTGGAAGGTACAAGAAGGCTGACGTGTTCAGTTTTGCCAAATCATGGCATTTTAATCTGCCCAGTTTTTTTAGGAACCCGATTCAGAGTTTACGTTTGGGGATCGTGACGGTTTTTTTAATACCGCCATAACCATGCTTTGAATCTCGGGCACGGATCACCACCTGCTTGATGTCAGCGGGGACCGTCACGCCACTCAAGGAGCGGGTGAACGGCTGCTCCTTGACATGAGGATGATGCAACACGCGACTACCCAGGACCTTGCCTTCCATGGTCACCACATCCCATTGATTGGCATAATGCTGCCACCCGGTATCCGCATGACGGACCGTCACATTAAATGTGCAACTGCTACCCAGACACTGAACCTTTACCTTGACTACATCCGCTTCACCTGCCTGTAAAACGGGACTCAGCATGAGGATACCCAAGGTCGTTATTAATCGTTTCATTAGAAAAAATCTCGTCCGTTGATGGTGTAAATCATAATCCAAGGTTCCTCTAGGTCAATACCATCCTGCATTCAAACACTTGCCTGAACCGGATGAACAGTTCACACTTTAGCTGAATACACAGAGGAATCGCCGCATGTCTTTTGAAAGTGGATTGGCTTTTTTTATCGCCATCATCATTTTCTCCATTACTCCCGGACCCGGGGTCTTTGCCCTGCTGGCTCGGGCCATGACTCAAGGCGCCTGGTCCTGTTTTCCCCTGGCCCTGGGTATGGCCATCAGTGATATTGTTTACCTGGTTCTGGCCTGTTTTGGCCTTGCGGTCATTGCCCAGAACTGGGGCGTTGTTTTTACGGCCATTCGTATCGTGGGTGCCTTGTACCTGATTTACCTGGGCTGGAAGATGTGGCGAGACCGCTCTCACCTGGTCGAAAAAGCCCGTGAAGAACGTTCCAGTTCCAGATTCATGGGTTTTATTCAAGGATTTTTAATCTCCGCATCCAACCCGAAGGTCATTCTTTTTTATATTGCTTTTTTACCCACGTTCATGGATCTGACCGTACTGACCGCAACAGATATTCTGATTGCTTCGGTGCTCTGCCTGTTAGGTTTGATGATCGGCCTGATGTCCATAGCCATCAGTGCTGCGTGGGCCCGATCTTATTTTCGCTCGGAACGTGCGATGACCGGTCTTAACCGGTTAGCAGGCAGCATCATGATTTCAGCAGGTGTATATCTGGGTTCCCGGCACTGAGATCGACACCATAATCGATCTTGACTTGATTTCGGCCCTGTTCTTTGGCCTGGTAAAGGGCTTCATCTGCCATTTTATAAAGTTGGGTCATCTCTGGAGGCAAATCTCCCCCAGAATGATGTATCTTCATACCAATAGATACCGTGACATAGGGTGAAGCGGGGCTATAATCATGCTCAATTTTCAGGTCCTCCACTTCCCGGCGGATTCGCTCAGCCATGTTCTCTGCAACCCGGTCTTCATCAAACGTGAGAATGGCACCGAATTCTTCACCCCCGATACGGAATGCAAAATCACCTGCCCGCCTTAGAATGTCTTTAAAAACATTACCAATGGCTTTTAAAGCTGCATCACCATGCAGGTGACCGTAGTTATCGTTGTAGGGTTTGAAGTAATCTACATCGATAATTAATAAGGCGATGTGCTTTTTCTCGCGCTCAGCACGCGCGAGCTCTTGAGGAAAGATCAGGTTGAAATAACGTCGATTATACAGCGCGGTTAATTCATCGGTAATGGACAATTGTTCCGCTAACTTTTTGTCAGTGATATCCTGGCGAATAGCCGTATAACCCTCAATCTGGTTATTTGAATCCAAAATGGGTGAGATATAGGCATCCACCCAGTAAAAATCTCCATTTTTTTTGCGGTTCTTAATCTCTCCTTGCCAGGTTTTCCCCTTGCTGATGGTTGACCATAGGTCCTCATAGAGGGCTGCCGGCATATCCCGGTGGCGTAAAATTGAATGACTCGTCCCAATCAATTCTTCCTGGGAATAACCCGAGATTTTACAGAACGCTTCACTGACATAATTGATCAATCCCTTTTCATCCGTTGACGAAGTGATCACGTATTTATCCACAATATCCACATAATTCATTAACTGTTGATGAGCCTGTTCGAGTTCCACACGGGCTTTTTTCAACTCGGTGATGTCCTGATGTACCCCGGCGGCACGGATCGGTTCCCCGGTTTTACTCCATTCCACAATTTGACCCCGGGAACGCATCCAGAGATATTCGCCTGAAGCAGACAACATGCGAAACTCTTCATCGTAATATTCCTCTTCCTTATCGAGCAGGCGTTGTACGGCAACTTGCACCGCCGGCTTATCATCCTCGTGCAATAGGTTATTCCAGAAATCGAAGTTTATCTCGGTCCGATCAACCGGCATGCCAAGCATGGTTAACCAGCGATCATTAATTTGAATAACATTCGTTTGGATGTTCCAGTCCCATAAGCCGAGGTCGCCACCGCGCAATCCGAGTTCTAAGCGTTGATGTGTTTTCTTTAATTGGGTTTCAGCTTCTGTCCTACGTCTGACTTCCTGGCTAAGACGGCGATTCCAGAGCAGAATTAAACCCACAACGAAGGCAACCGCTAATAAAACCTTCCACAGAAAAGAATAATCCGCTTCATAATCGTAACGAAGCTTGATCCAATGTTGATGGATTTCATCTTGTTGCGCGACCGTAATAGAATCCAGTGCCTTTTGCAAAATGGGTATCAATTCCGGCCAGTCCTTGCGTACCGCCATAGAGAGATCAAATTTATACGGGGTTTGCCCGGATACTTTTAGGTTGGTCAACCCCTCCCGTTTTAGGGTTTCACTCACCGAGGCAATATTCCCGATATAGGCAAAAACCTTACCCAGTGAAACCGCTTTCAGGGCTTCAGTCAGGTTTTCGGCACGATACAGGTTCAGCTCAGGATGGTTTTTTTCTAACAAGTCCTGGGTTGCATAACCCTTAACCACAGCAACTGACTCATTTCGCAGGTCCCGGATGCCATCGACATAGGTTACCTTATCACTGGTGACAATCACCATGGGAAACGACAGATAGGGCTTGGTAAAGTTGACATACTCACGGCGTTGTTCCGTCTCCAGTACACTCGAATACATATCGAGTTCCCGATTTTTTACGGCTTCCACGACTGCAGCCCAGGGTTTCTCTTTTTCAACAATAAATTCAATACCGAGTTTCTTAGAGACCAAATCAATGTACTCGGAAGACATACCGACATAATTGTTGTTTTCATCGATATATTCGAACGGCGGCCAGGCAATATCCACGGCCAGTCGAATGTTTGAATGATTCTTTAACCAGGCCTTTTCATCATCAGTTAACGGAATATCAGCAGCCTGCGAAGGCATTGCTATCATGAACATACTGATCACAATAAACCCGTAATTCAGGCACTTCAGGATGAACGGAAATTGAAAAGGAAAGAACATTAAATGAATAAACTCAGGGTGCTAATGGAGCATTATTTTATCTAGGTATAGCACACTATCGGCAGAATACCGTTTAGCTTTAACCTTATCCGATGCTTTCGAGTTTTATCCGGGCGGGTTAAAAGTCAGTGTTATTTCGGGTTGATATAATTCCGGAATTTCCGGTAAGGGCCAGGGTTCAGATTTCAGAATGGCCGCTTTCACTGAAGCACGGTAGGATCGTGAACCCGCACAATCTCTGAATACTACTTCAACAATACTGCCTTTGATGCCTTTAAAAACCGAGGCTTTACAGGCTGGAAATCCTGTTTCACCCAGCGGTGGAATCCAGTGTTGCTGTATTCTGTTGATGATTTCTTGTTCATACTCCTGCTGCTTGACTGCCAATTCGCTGTAATTGATGCTGGGTACTGCTTTTTCCTGTGGCATCACTAAACGCGTCTTTTTGCGCGGCGCTATGAGATGAGCCGGTAAATTTACCGATTCGGCTGGCACAGGATCAGGACTGTGATTTTCAGTTTCTACTTTTTCCAGTTGTTTTTTTAACGTCCGCGCCGAAATCGCTTTCAGGCGGGCTTGCTCAAGTAAATCATCCCTATAGCCATCGGTAATACCGACAACCCAGGAGGGTTTTACAGGTGAAGTGGAATCGCTTGCGTTATTTGAAGACCGTGTACACGTCATCCAAACCACTTCTCGCGTTTGATAATCGGGTAACAGGATTCTTTGCCCCACGAGGTATTTTTCCCCCTGATGCTGGCAATGTTCAGAAAGCCCTGAGGCTTTCACCATTGAATGATGCCAACAGAACATCGCGAGTAGTGCCGTCAAAAAATAATTGAATAGTGCTTTCATCAATAATGACCTACCCATGCGACATGAGGCACTGGTATAAAAAAATGATCAGTTAAATGCTCTATTTATAGTACAACCGGGAACTCACCGCTGTGATAAAAAGAGTCCAGGCGATTGGAAAACGCCGTTAAATCGTATTGATGATTTTCCAGCCATTGCGGATTGTAATAGGTATGCTGATAACGTTCACCTCCATCACAAATCAATGAAACTACACTGCCACTTTGTCCCTTATGATGCATATCGGCCATTAACTGGAAAGCCGCATAGACATTGGTTCCGGTAGAACCGCCACATTGACGGTTTAACAGTTTTTGCAGAAAGTGGATTGTGGCAAAGGAGGCTTCATCAGGCACCTTGATCATGTGGTCCACTACGGTAGCGATAAATGAGGGTTCAACCCGGGGGCGCCCTATTCCCTCGACATTGGAAGCCTGCTTAATCATTAATGAAGCATCGCCCTGTTTATAAAAATCATAAAATACAGAATTTTCCGGGTCCGCGACACAGAGTTTCGTCTGGTGTTTTCGGTATCTTAAATAACGTCCCAGAGTAGCTGAGGTACCACCTGTACCTGCACTCATTACGATCCAGGCCGGCTCGGGAAAGCGTTCATACGACATCTGGGCAAAAATGGAATCCGCAATATTGTTATTACCGCGCCAATCCGTAACACGTTCAGCATTGGTGAATTGATCCATATAATGCCCATTGATCTCCTGTGCCAAGCGTCGAGCCTCACCATAAATATCTCCATTATCAACCAGATGACATTCCCCCTGATAAAAACCAATCTGGTCTATCTTTTCCTGCGAAGTTCCCCGTGGCATTACTGCAATGAAGCGTAAACCCAGCAATTTGGCAAAATAAGCCTCTGATACCGCGGTACTCCCTGAAGACGATTCAATGATAGGCGTACCTTCCGTAATATATCCGTTACATAATCCATATAGAAATAAAGATCGCGCCAAACGGTGTTTCAGACTTCCAGTGGGATGTGTCGACTCATCCTTTAGGTAAAAATCGATATCAGGTAATACGGGCAATTCCAACTGGATCAGGTGAGTATCTGAAGACCGCTGAAAATCGGCCTCTATCCTGGCCACTGCTTGATTAACCCAGTTTCGCATTGGGTGCTCCTAGTTTTATATGGTAATGATGGTGATACTGGGTATTACCAGTACCTGGTTCAAAAGATAAATAGCCGATTATCAATGGCCATCACTCTGCGCTACATTGCGTCGTCTTTTTCGTTATCATAGAGCATTAGCAGTTCACTTGAAATTCATGATCACGAAAATACTCTTCACGCTCAGCGTTATTATCGCCATCTTTATTTTTATGCGTATCAAACATGAAAATCAGGCAACGCAGTCCCGCAAGATTAAAAAAGCGGAGCCCAGTGAAAATCAAAAGCTATTCCGCCAGGGCGCCTATCTATTTTTGATTTTTATGGTAGTCAGTGCATTAGCGGTGATGTATTTTGAACTGGGTGATCGATATGCCAAGGTTACGGTTCATGTCATTAATACTCAAACGGGTCAGAGGGTAACCTACCAGGCTGAACAACAGGATATTAAAAGTCATCAATTTAAAACATTAAAGGGTCGAACAATTTATATTGCCGATATCGAACGAATGGAAATAGAGCCTCAATAAACATCAGTTCAATCATTTAAACCATTAAAGAGTACATGAATACCCCCGACTTAGATGAAGATTTTGTCTCGCCCAATCCAAAAGCACGTATCTTTTTACTGGTAGTGATTCTCTTGTTATTCGGATTGATGGTTTTTATATTATCTGAATTAAAATCCATTCAACCCTCTGAGGAGGCCAGCCCTGCACAAATCGATGAGGCTATTCATCATCTGGAAACACTCTTATCCCGATTATTATCCTTTAGCCTCATTGTTAGCTTGTTGATAAGCCTTTATTTCATTCACCTGTCTTTAAAAACCTATCAATCTGGTCGTTTTCCGCCGCCCTATTTTTCGGTTATCCGCCGGACCAAGATCAGACGCGGTCAATCATCACAAAGGTATGCCGCATTATCACTTTTCATGGCGCTAATAAGTTGGTCACCTGTGGTTGTGTTGTTTTATCTGCAATGGATAATACACACTCAGCTCTGATAGTACTGGACTCGATCGATGCACTCCACATTAAGAAATTTTTTCTGGTTCATCCTTAAATACTTCGAAGAAGACGGTCAAGATTACGTCTATAAACCGATCAATCGCATCATATTGTTAACCGTGGGATTGTTATTTAGTGCACTTGCCATCCTCATCGTTATTTTTTCGGTTTCGTCCGATGGTCTTGGGTTTCTTATACCCGTGGTGGTTTTTTTAGCAGTCGGTATCACCTGCCTGGTAGTCGGTTTTCTGGGCACTGACCAGGCCGTGGCTAAGATCTGGGGCAATCGCTAGCCACAATAAAAGATCCGTTAAACCAAATAGGCTTTAAATTGCCGGTAACGTTGATGCAAGCCATTATTTTTTTTGGCATCGTAGCTTTTTCCCGGTTTCCTGCTCATCCAGCGCGAATGGTCATCCAACGCTAACCAGGCTATTCCTTGAGCGGTGGCTTCGCTGGATTCATTCTTATCTACAGTCAGTGACACGAGGTCCGCCAGGCATTGACCGATATAATCATTGTTGGAGAGCCCGCCACTGATTTCTATCTTTCGTATCCCTGATCTCACGCGCAAAATAGCCTCTATGTTAAGCGTGATTAAAAAAACAATACTTTCAAGCACCGCTTTTACTCGATTAGCGGGATCACCATCATCATTGATAAACCGGGGCTCAATATCATGCCTCCATAGCGGTGAACCCAGCCCTCCTACTGAGTTTATAAACAAGACATCATGCTCAGCAGATGTCAGGGCATTTCCCAGGAACTGGTCAATGTCGTTCTGTTTATCATATTCCCGTAGCCAATCTAAAGCAGCAGATGCTCCATTGACGGTACCTTCAATATAGAATTCATTTTGGTCATCAAAACTTCTTGCAATACCCGCAAGTAACTGACTTTCCTGAAAGGTTTGGGATTGCAACAATTCCGGTTTCACCGGGTTTAGCACAAATGCTCCGGTTCCCAGATTGACATACAAGCAAGATTCGTAGGTGTGTCCTTTAGCATACAAGGCAGCTGTCTGGTCCCCATTAACACATTGTATTTTAATGCCACATTTTTTTATAGTGCCATAGTCATGGCAGGAAGGTAATACTCGGGGTAACACTATCGGATCAATATCAAAGAGTTCCAGCAATTGTTGATCCCAGTCTTGCTCTACTAGATTAAATAGCAGAGTTCGCGCGGCATTAGCACCGTCAATCACTACACACTGTTCTTCGCACAAATGGTACAGGATAAGGCTAGCCAGTGGAGTAATAACACAATCATGTTCCGCGACAGCGTTGGCCACGCACTGCTCATGTTCAAGCAACCAGCGCATTTTGGTCACACCATAATGCGCGGTCAAGCGCAAACCTGTTTTGGCTTGAATCATATTCGATTGACTCTGATACGAATCAAGCTGCTGAAAAGCACGTGTATCCTGCCAACTCAATACAGGACTTAATATTTCACCGTTCGATGGTCTCCAGGCTACGATGCTCGATCTTTGGGTAGCCAGTCCTGCAGAGGTAATTTTTTGATGTTTATCAACATGCCTTTCCAATACCTGACTTAAGGTTTGCTGAACAGAATTAATAATTTGTTGGCCATCCTGTTCAATTTTCCGTTGGCTTATTCGATTAAGATCAATACTCTGTTGAGCACTATCAATCATTTGACCTCGATCATCAAATAAAATACAGCGACTGGAAAAGGTCCCTTGATCCAAGGCTAATACATAGCGGGTTTCCGTATTCACTGGCTTAATCGATCTACTGGATAAAGTTTCAGTTTCGCCGTATCTTCTAATGGTTTTCTATCAGGTAAAACCGATTGCAGGAAATGCAGGGCTTTCAAAGCGGTGCGACGGTATACTGTTAACTTGCCTCCAATAATGGATACCACTCTTGGTTTATGAGTTCCATTGAGTTCAAATACTGTCTCCCGTGATCTTTTATACAGATTATTGCGGGATGCTGGTAATACCCTGCAACCGGCCATCTCACTGAGCAATCGATCATCGTTTAATGGGAAATAATGCCGGTATACCTCGAGTAAATAATTTCTCTCCTCTTCCGTCGTTTTAACCTTTGCGGGATCACCCTGGTAGATGCGTTCGGTTGTTCCTAGCAAGGCCCGGTCTTTCCAGGGTAAAAGAAAGACGGCTCGACCATCTTGCGGAGCTTCCAGATAGTATGCCTGGTGGACTGGTTCTTGCATCACCAGGTGCGCCCCCTGTACTAATTCAGGCTTAATCAAACGTTGTGGTGGGTCAATCTGAGAGATGACATCAGATACCCAGGGACCTGAGGCATTGACCATGACTCTACTCTTTAATACATGCGTCTTTTCACGCTGTTGATAGACCACTTCAACGCCCTGTGAATCAATTCGGGCATTGATAAAATGCGCATTGAGGTGAATCAAGGCCCCCAACTTGATGGCTGACTCCATCACCGATAGTGTGAGTGCCTGATCATCAGTTTGTGCATCCTGATACTGAAACACGGTTCTCAGATGACGTTGTGTTAACCCTTCTAACTGCTCCCACTCCTTTATTTTTAGCTGCCGATAATAATGATGTTTTTTTAATCCTGCTAAAATAGCGTATAGGCTCAACCCGGCATGTAATGTAAGTTTATTTCTACGAGTATGCTGATACAAAGGGATATTGAACCGAGTCAGATGTACAAGCTCTGGTGCCAACCTTAATAACAGCTCACGTTCCTGCAGGCTTTCACGTACAAGGCTGACATCAAATGATTCCAGATAACGTAACCCACCATGGACCAGTTTGCTGGAACGACTGGATGTTTCCATAGCCGGGTTCTGATTTTGTTCCAGTAGTACGACCCGGTGCCCTATGGCTGCAGCTGCCTGAGCGACTCCGGCACCATTAATACCTCCCCCTATAACAACGACATCATAATTTTCAGAAGTCATTACTGACTTCAATATTTTTACAGATCTGCTTCAGTTCGCTGTAATTGTCCGTTTCGAGAAGTTCGATGCCCACTCCCGCCAGTTGCCCCACTTGCTCACAATCATTGATGGTATATGCGACCCATTGCCAGGTACCATTCCATAATTCACCCTGCTCTTGAGGACAATAATCCACGTCCACAAATAAATATTCAGGTTCTAACGCCAGGGCTTTCTGATAATTCTCTGCTGACCATTCTGGTAAAACCCAGCCCATACGGATTTTATAATTGTCCTTAGCATACTGTAGCGCATCATATTCAAAGGAAATTAACACACATTGATCCAAAGCCGATTCCAGTTCTCTAAGTGTCAGATCTACGGCTTTATCTCCAAAATAAGATAAGCTGGATTTTTTTAATTCGATAAAACAGATTAAGTCTGGCCAAGACTTAACCAGATCAATAAATTGTTTTAAGGTAGCAATTCTGCAATCCAGAAAACGATCCTGGAATCGTTCTGGATAGCCTGCGGACATGTCCTTGATCTCTTCATAGCTATGATCGGAAATGATGATTTGTTTACCTGTCAGCTTTAACAGGTTGGCATCATGACTCAGGACAGGAATACCATCGGCGGTAATATGAATATCAGTTTCGACATATTCTGCACCCGCCTCGGCTACATGTCTGAACCCTTCAAGACTATTCTCCGGGAAGGACAGTGGCTGACCCCGATGACCAATCAAAGAAACTCGACCCATCATACCTGTTCACTCCTCTGATAGTGTTTTGACAATTATAGTGGAGAGGGATCGGTAAGGCATGACCTTTATCTCAAGGCACGGAACCTCAGCGTAGGTTTAAAGGGTTACAGGTCCATTGATTGGATACAAAAAAACGGGGTGCACAAATGAGCCCCGGGTGAACAATGCGTAAAGAACTAGTTCATATAGGCTTTGGCTTCTTCGCCTGGATTGGGTAAACCCGCCATTTTCCACAAGGCAAGGCAGCTCCCGAACTGTGCTTTGAGTTCATTTTTATCGATACCAACCGCCCGGCAAACGGATCTCATGGGAGGTAGCGCACCAAGACGAAGGTACTTATCACGAATTAACTCAATAAGCTGCCAGTGTAATGGTGTTAGTTTCAGGTTAGCCTCCTGGGCACGGCGCTCGGTAAAAGCCGGATCCCAACTCGACGCATCCAGTAGGTAACCCTCTTCATCCAGCCGGGCAAAATTTTCGGTTTGTGGTTGTGCATAATCTTCTTGAATACTTAACATGCTCTCTCTCCTCGATAATTGGCATTGATTCTAGGCCAGACTTTATATGACATATAATGATTTATATTGATTTAATATCATTAATTATGATATTAGTGCTGGATGGATTTTCGACAACTACAGACTTTTGTTCACCTGATAGATAACGACTTCAATGTCTCGGTTACGGCAGCGAAAAGCTTTTTGGTACAATCTGCGGTATCACAGCAAATAAAAAGAATGGAGCAAACCCTTGAGTTTGACCTGTTTACTCGCAAGGGCAAGCGCCTTACGGGGCTGACGCCTTTGGGTAAACAGGTAGAAATTCAGGCCAGGGCCGGATTACTGGCATTTAATAACATCAGTCGAATCGCCGATGATGCACGATCCATCAATCAAAACCTGTTGCGCATTGGCTGTACCCATACTCAGGCCCGCTATATTTTACCCCCCGTCATCCGCCTGTTTAATCAAACTTACCCAGACATAGAACTCCAGATCCACCAGGGCAATCCGCAACAACTGGTTGAATGGGCTAATTCTGATAAGGTTGATTTTTCCATTTGCACCGAAGAATTGGCTCAATCTCAATCCCTGGAAAGCATCCCTTGCTATCAGTGGAACCGCAGTTTGATTACCCGGCCGGGCCATCCCTTGTTGGATAAAAAAAATCTGACATTGAACGACTTGTGTGCCTATCCTATCGTGACCTATGTGGCCGGATTCACTGGGCGGCGACATTTTGATGACAGCTTCAGGCGCAAAGGTTTACAACCCAATACCGTGCTTAGTGCTGCAGATACCGATATTATCAAGGCTTATGTACTGGATGGTTTGGGCATCGGTATCATTGCCAGCATGGCTTATGATCCGCAGCAGGACCAGACATTGGTTGCCCGTGATCTAAGCCATTTATTTCCTGCCGAAACCTCGCGCATTGCTTATCAGAAAGACCGTTATTTACGTCGAACACAACAAACCTTTATTAATCTATTTTTGCAAGCGATACAATTGGATGACAGCAAACGATTCAAAGCTATTCCTATCGAATAACTCCACTGTATTTCTGCTTAAGTGACCAGGTATTCCATTAACCTCAACCCTTTTATTGTTTTGGTCGTTCTTTACCGATCCCAGTATCTGAATTAACTATGATTTCGCTGGAGAGGTTAATCTGAGCCACAAATAACCTGCCACACCCGCAATCACCGAAGCAAACAAGACGCCACTCTTTGCCAACAGCAGTGCATCCGTATCACCCTTAAAGCCCAGTTCTGCGATGAATATTGACATGGTAAAACCGATACCGCCCAGCAAGCCGACCCCTATCAAGTGATTTGCATTCGTCCCCTCCGGCATCTGACCAACACCCAACTTAATGGCCAATAAAGAGAACCCGGCGATGCCAATCAATTTACCCAGGATCAATCCAACCATGATTCCCAGGGTAATTGGATTGGTTACCAGTGATGAGATCTGGTCAAGATGAATTGGAATTCCTGCATTGGCCAATGCAAACAGCGGTACCACCAGAAAAGCCACCGGTATATGTAAACTATGTTCAAGTCTTTGTAGCGGTGTCTCAACCATGTGAATGCCATTTAATAAAGTCTGTATGACTCCACGTCGCTGCTCTTCATTTTCCATCAAGGTACAGACCGCATTGGATTCTCGCCTTTGACTCAACTGATGACTGACTGCACCGATTTGTTTCTCAAATAAATCCACATCAAACTTTGAACGTGCCGGTATGGTCCATGCCGTTAAGATTCCCGCAACAGTTGCATGAACGCCCGATTCGAGGAATGCCATCCACAAAAATGTACCCACGATGAAATAAGGAATGGGGCTACGGATACCAAACCTATTCAGCATGATCAATACACCCACAAGCACAGCGGCAATCCCGAGCGCTTCCCAAACCAGGTTATCGGTATAAAAAACGGCGATTACCGCGACCGCACCCAGATCGTCTACTATGGCCAGCGCAACCAGGAAAGTCAGCAGGCTTTTTGGAGCCCGGCTACCCAACATCACCAACACTCCTACCGCGAAAGCGATATCTGTGGCCATGGGCACGCCCCAACCGGATATTCCTGCACCACCGAAGTTAAAAAACACATAAAACAGTGCTGGTACCACCATACCGCCGACCGCAGCTATGATAGGGAGCAATGCTTGACGGAAATCAGAAAGTTGTCCGACAAGCACTTCTCGTTTGATTTCCAAACCTACCAGGAAAAAAAATAACCACATCAAACCGTCATTGATCCAGTGATGTAGGCTATGTTCAAGTCGCCACGCGCCCAAACTAAAACCAATAGGGACATGTAATATATGCTCATAGCTGTGATGCAACGCGGAGTTAGCGAAAATCAGCGCAAGAATCGCGCAAGCCATCAATAACAAACCTGAAGTCGATTCGTGATGAATAAATTCTTCGAAAGGTGTGACCACCTTTTCAAAGGTCTTTTCCCAGGGCGCATGCTGACTCATTATGACTTTTTACCTTGACTGAATGATTGGAATATTTTGGTGCCGCAGTTTACATCATGAAGTCATTAAAAAAAATGAAGCTGGTTCCGCTGTTTGGGAGCGCCCAACAAAACGCTCTTAAACCGCGTCATCAAACCTTCCGATGGTTTTGTGGTGAACCTGAAACCACGTGGGTGGACCTGCTCTTTGTATCTGAGAAATGGGAATATGATTAAGAGGCTTACGGTATTCATTCGCCTATCTCAACGCTTATACTTAGAATATGAACGCTATGCTGTTGCTATTAACGTTTCTTTAATTCACGTAATGACTCAATCATAGATTCACATGCGCCCCCCTTTCCCGCCTCTACAACTCATACTGCTATTGTTTATCCTGGTGATGGCGATCAGTATTATTTATCTGGGCGTATTCGCCTTTGCATTGGAAAAACTGGGTCTTTCAACCCATTCAGCAATGCTTTTGTTGATCAGTACGATGCTGGGCAGCGGCATCAACCTGCCATTATTCCAAATGCAAGCCGAAGCACCGTCCACAGAGGTTCAGCAAATGTTTCGCAACTGGTATTTTGGGCACCGCCTTCCATTCACAGGTAACACCATTGTTGCAATTAATGTCGGTGGCGCGGTGATACCCATCTGCTTTTCGATCTATTTATTTCAGGTTAATCCGTTACCGCTGTCGAAGGTTATTCTGGCCATCAGTATTGTGGCGGTGATTAGTTTTGCTGGAAGTCGCCCGATCAAAGGTATCGGTATCGGCATGCCCATATTTCTAGCACCATTGGTTGCTGCATTGACAGCATTATCCATTACACCAGATCAAAGTGCGCCGATGGCTTACATTTGCGGTACTCTGGGTGTACTCATAGGCGCTGATCTATTGCGTATGAAAGATGTTCGTAAAATAGGTACCCCGGTTGCGTCCATTGGCGGGGCAGGAACCTTTGATGGCATATTTTTAACCGGAATTGTCGCCGTATTATTAGCTTAATCACTGATCCAGTCACACGCTGTCATTGGGCGATAGGTTTTAAGGCAAGGTAACCATTTAGAGAATTCTTGAAAAATTCAATGCCCGGGTTTTGAATTAACAAAACAGCGTATTGATCACTCTACCCATTTGACCCGGCCTCTTAATTTTTTATGCTGAGCCTTGCGAGTTTTATCATCCATTCTTTTTTGTCTTGCACTTTTTGAAGGTTTTGTGGCCACTCGCTTTTTGGGTATGCGATTAACGGATTGAATCAATTGCTGAAGACGATACAGCGCCTCTTCCCGGTTTTTATCCTGGCTACGAAACCGCTGGGATTTAATAACGATAACACCCGAGTTGTTGATACGGCTGTCCGTTAGCTGCATTAAGCGCTGTTTGTAAAAATCCGGAAGGGATGAAGACAGTATATCGAAACGACAGTGAATAGCCGTGGATACCTTATTAACATTCTGTCCACCGGGTCCCTGGGCCCGAATAGCCGTGAATGTAATCTCATGATCCGGGATTTGCACCTGCTTTGAGATATAGAGCGCGATAATAGGTCTCTTTAATCCTGGTAACGACTGACATAACCGCTGCCAATTGCCGTAAAAGGAAGCTCGAGTTCCAACTGGGGCACACGTTCACCCACCCAGGCGACAAAGGTATTACTGTTTGGGCCTGGGAACGCACGATATTCGTATTTCCAGGGGTAAGTATCAACGGCCTGTTCAATGGCATCAATCATCAAATCTACACCTTCACCGCGATGTTCTTTAATCAACTGAGGTTGCGCACCAAACCAGTAACGATCCGGAATATCCTGCGCTTTAGCCATAACCGGTTGATTTCGATACTGGCGCCAACCCACTACATCGTATACCTTGTAATGATCCTGGCCACTCCGTTTGGCCGCGATCCAGGTATGAATGGCAAACCAACCACGCCAACCCCAGGCATCGGCGCCATAAACATGTACCACAGCTTCGGCATGAGTATTCGGGTCAGGTGCTATACCTGCTGAATCCCGGCTTGCGGTTCTCCAGTCACCGGCCATTGAGCAACTCCCTAAAGTCCATATCATCAGTAGACTGACACTGGTTCGAGCTAAAACTTTCATCATCAAAGTTATACTTGTTATCATTCCACTGTAAGTCTTGCCATGGACTTAAAAGTTCATTAACCAATAATCAATCGCCTATAGAAATCGAACAGGATTCAATATATGACCAATGCGTTTCAAGAACAGTTGCTCAAAGCCGGCCTGGTGACCAAGCAACAGGTCAATAAAGCCAACAAGGATAAACAAAAACGACACCCGAAAAAAAAATCTGGGAAACCTAATGGACTTACTCAGGCACAACTCGCTGCACAACAAAAAGCGGCACGTGACCGTGAACTTAATTTGAAGCGAGAACAACAGGCTAAATTAAAGGCATTGTCAGCTGAAATAGACCAAATCATCAGAGAAAATGCTTTAGCACGTGATGATAACTGTGATATCGCCTACAACTTCGAGCATCGCCAGAAGGTGCATCGACTCTATATCAATACCGAAATGAGACAACAACTGATTAATGGCCGATTAGGCATAGCCCGTATCGAAGGACGCTATGAACTTGTGCCATTAACTGTTGCAGAGAAGATACAACAAAGAAATGATAAACGGGTCATCATTATGAAGTCTGAGGAAGAAACGGCTGAAGACGAGTATGCAGATTATAAGGTACCGGATGACCTGATGTGGTAAATGACTCCAGATTAAGTAACTTTGAATAAGGTAGAAAAAAAGGTTTATCAGTGCCAAGAGCTATAATAACCCTGGATAACAGGCTACACTAGTACGGAGACGCGATTCAGTGAGTCTGACTTCAAAGATAATGAAAAACCGGGGTGAGTATATGAAGATCTTGTTAACTTTTTTTAGCATGGCACTGTTAACCATGGTCCATCCAGTTCAGGCACAATGGAACAATTGGGGCATGCCTGGTAGCTCACCCTATGGCGCTCCGACACTACCTGGAATGCCTTTTTCCGGAGGTTATGCTCAACCGCAATATCCTCCTCAGCCCCAACCCTTTAACATGATGCCTTTCGCGCAACCCGCACCGACCTACAGACCGGCTCCAGCACAGCCTTTTGGCGGGATGATGCCTTTCACTCAACCGCAACCAAGATATCAAGCGCCCCAACAACCTTTTGGAGGTATGATGCCATTTAGTCAGCCGCAACCGCGTTATCAGGCACCGGCTTCACAACCTTACATGATGCCTGGAATGGAGCAGGGTATTCGGTCAATGATGCAACCGGGAAAGATCATGGCAGAAGAAGCCACGCCCGGTATGTATATGAAACCTACCTGGCGCTGATATCAGAATAACGGCGGCTGTTTTTGAGGGGATGACAAGGAAGCCTTTGCCGAACCTGTCAAGCGATGCATCAGGCCTGATGTTCTCTCGGTAACCTGCTGAATAGCCCTTTCGATCACACCTTGCTGGGCCCATATTTCAACCTGCTGTGCCGCACGAGTAATCCCGGTATAGACGAGTTCACGTGAGATCAAGG
>JAAUXZ010024192.1_pt1 | contig 55827 bp, 48 predicted proteins | sample 7278131 | NCBI WGS metagenome assembly JAAUXZ01 (sample SAMN14350119, study PRJNA611818) | marine sediment metagenome | isolation source: surface marine sediment (3m) | place: French Polynesia: Moorea | collected 2018-08 | reverse complement strand
GTTCGCATCAATATCATTTATCGCACCTGCAGATAGTATTACGGATACTTATGCCACGGGTGACACGCTAACGGCAACGACACTGAATAACATCAAGTCGGCGGTTAACGATAACGATACTAATATCAATACCAACGCGACAGGCATCACTACCAATGCCACGAATATCAGTAGCAATACGGCTGCTATCACGAATAAACAAAACCGAGTATCTGGAGATTGCCCAGTTGGCCAGTCCATTCGAGTGATCAATGAAGATGGATCAGTGACTTGTGAAGTGGATACAGACACAGATACAACCTACTCGGCGGGTACCGGGATTGACATCACCGGGACAACAATCAGTACCAGCGTGGATCCGGCAATCCAACAAAACCGGGTTAGCGGTAGCTGTGCCTCGGGCCAGTCCATTCGGGAGATCAATGAAGATGGCAGCGTGACCTGTGAGGTGGACAGCGATACGGTCTACACAGATGCAGACGCGCTATCCTCGGTCTCACCCTTTTTGGCTGCAGTCGATCAAGGCACTAATTCAGGATTTGTCGAGATTAGCTCAACCTCTTCAACTTCACCTACCTCGGTTAGAAGCTTAACGGTTACGCCACCCGAAGATGGTTTTATCTTAGTCACCGTGAATGGATCAGTAGGTGTCAATCAATCCGCCACAGCGAACAACTATCAGTATATTTCAATATCGACCTCGACATCGTCGTACGATACCAATCACGATACCTTTTTCGCCTTTGATACTACCGGTGATTCGCCGGCAAGAAGCTGGACACCGCTTTATATCAACAGAGTACAAGCCGTTTCTGCTGGTGTTCCAGTGACCTTTGCCATCACAGCTTATCGGGATAACAGTGGTTCAAATTTGCTCTATTGCGTGGGCAGGTTAACCGCCATGTTCGTCGCCAATTCTATGTGATGAATTTGCTGGAAGGTGGTCTATGACCGCCTTTTCCGCATAAGCTATCTATGAGATGCGGGACATGCATGAGTACCCTTGTTAAGTGTTCTGGTTTAACTGCTGTGATCAATTATGCCAACTAAAAAAATCTATCTTCATACCATTGCAATCGTTTTGCCAGTGTTAATTACTGGATATTTATTCATCACTCAGAAGCTGATTCTTACATCGTTGGTGGATGATGAGATGCATCCGCAGGCGTTCGTCAACAACGACTTTACTGCAACCAAAAGTGCGGAGAAAGATTCAGATCAACAGGCCTGTCACCACTGCGATGATATACGAGTAGCTGATTACGAATCCGTAGCAGAAATCATCGCCAGAATAAAACAAGATGTAATCGTCACCGGGACCATCTTGGGCATCCCTGGTCAGGAGGCGGCAATTTTTCAGATTGAAGGAATGGAGGACAGGGTTTTCCGTATCGGAACCCAGTTGATGGATGGTTTCATTATTTCTGATATCTCGAGTTCTGAAGTTACTCTAAGAAACCAGGTCGGACCTGAAGTATTCAATCTTTCGGTAGGTCATAAGGATGGGAATGACAACTTATCGGCCACGGAAATCAGCGCTCAATATCAACCCGGAGTGGGAATCGGGGAAACCTCGCAAATGTCGGTATTTGATCAAAATAATGAGCGTTCATCGAGCCATGCTTTATCTGAAATTGATCCTGCAACAAATTTAACTCACCATGATTTGCTGTTGGTAAATTCAAATACTGAAAACCAGCTTGAACCTGAAGGCTTATCCAAACAGCATGATAGCGCAACGAATTTTGCTGACGAGGTAGCCAGGGATCCTGGCACCTTTGAACTTCAACATTAACATGACGGGATGTGCGATCGGTGAGTGGGCCTGTAACACTCGGCGATTAATCTTCCGGACAGAGTATCGAAGCTTTCATCGGCCAGCAGCTGGAGCAGGCTGGAGATGTCTCAACATTAAAAATATACTGCGGATACATGGCCAAAAGATTGCCTTGCTGAATGCAGAGGTTTTATATAGCAAAGGTGGAAGTATTCCTTTGGTTAAATTGATCAATCACCGAGAGCTTGTTAACAATGCTTAAACCATGGTTCCTCTTAATTCTTTGCTCAATCCCAATAATTGCGACCGCGTCCGGCGAAGTTCTTGAAATCTTTGTGCGGCGGGAAGGTGCTCCCAAGCAGTTCCAGGACGAAGACGGTGCAACCTCTGGCTACGCAGCAGAGATCGCAATAAAAGCCATCGAGAATGCTGGCTACAGACCTAAGGTGACTCACTTACCCTGGAAAAGGGCCCAACTGTCTGCATTGGAAGGTAACGGCATTCTCACCGGGTTTTCCAAGACCGCAGAGCGATCGAAACACTACTATTTCAGCCAACCGCTTTACGAAGACCGGGTTATTCTCATCCAGAAGCGCGCAAATACCTTCCCATTTGACGATTTCAATGATCTTGTGGGGAAGAAAATCGGGATCAATCGAGGAAGTAATTATTCAGGAGATTTCCCGAAATTCCGTGACTTGCTATCCCTGTCTGAAGACCCGGGAAACGGCAACCGATTACAAATGCTGGCTATGGGCAGAATCGATGCCGGAATTTTCTCAGGTGATATTTATACCCTTCGTTACCAGGCCAAAAAACTTGGTTTGGACATCGATCAGTTCGTGGTAGCGAATAAGCCGATTGCTATTGATCCCAACTATATTGGCATCCCCAAAAATCTACACAAGCTAAATGCATCTCAGGTCCTGGAAAAGTTGAACCAAGCGATAATTGAGATGCATGATCGAGGTGTAATCAGAGAGATACGCGCCAGGTATCGTTAGTGAACCGGCAGGCGTAACATTATTTACGGCAAAACATATTTCACAAGTTGCGAAATCGGACTCTAGATATCAATGCCACTGAGTCGCAAAGCCGAATACCCTACCGCCAGGGCCCCCCAGTACACGAAAAACCCCCAATAATAGCTGTAATAGGCCAGCGCGCCACGCGAGGGATAAACGTATTCTTTTTCCAGGAACCACAATACGATATTGATATACAGCGAAATCGCACCGGCGGCGCTCCACAGCACATAACCCCAGGCATGACCGAGCAGCACCCCACCACTGCCGGCAATCAGCAGGGGCACAACCAGCAGCCAATCCGCCCAGGCGCAGCCCAGGGCAGAGCGGAAGTGGGTCTTATCGCGCCAGTCTTCGCCCCTGGCGATCAGGATATCCTTGGCCTGTTGACTATGCGGCTTGGTCAGCATCAGCGTTTGCGCCAATAACAGTGGGGCCAGGGTTATGAAACCGAAGATAACCAGGATCCAGGTCACAATGGTTGGTTGCATGATTTTGTCTTCCTTATTTAATGAGCAGGCAGTCTAACAGTAATGGCCGAGGAGTTAACAAAGCCGCTGCGAGTCAACACAGTCGGTTGCCAGTATCTGCGCAGATGTCAGGCGAAATTAACCACTGGGACTCAATAAAGCTTACAATGTCAGGCCCCGGTAATCAGTCAGCGTGAGAGTCTCCATGTGTGGTCGTTTTGCTTTGCAGTCATCAGCCAAGGACATCGCCGATTATTTCGAGGTCGAGGCCCCGGCTGAATTCGTTTCCCGTTTCAATATCCCGCCGACCACGCCGGTGCTGGCGAAGACCGACCAGGGGCTGACCTTCTTCAGTTGGGGGCTGGTGCCGAGCTGGGCCAAGGATGCGAATATCGGCAACAAGATGTTCAATGCCCGCGCGGAGACCGTTGACAGCAAACCCTCGTTTCGCAACGCCTTCAAACGCCGGCGTTGCCTGGTGCCGGCCTCGGGCTTTTATGAGTGGAAAGCCGATGTCGGTGGCAAGCAACCTTATTTCTGTCATCTGGATCACAAGCTGTTCTGCTTTGCCGGGATCTGGGAGCACTGGCAGGATGCGATGGGGAATGAACTGCAAAGTTGCGCGATCCTGACTACCGACTCGCGCGGGGCCATGCGCGAGATCCATGATCGGATGCCGGTGGTGATCCGTGATCAGGACCGGGCGATCTGGCTGGATCATCATGATGAGAACACGGAACGAGCGTTTGACTGTATTGCGCGCCTGCAGGATGGGTTCCAGGTCTACCCGGTCAGCAAGCGCGTCAATGCCGCGCGTTATGATGAACCGGACCTGATAAAACCGATCTGATCGACCGGGACTAACGCAGATTAATTAGTAACTTATTAACTAATTATATAGGTGGATTAACGAAAAAAATGCTTTTATTATCGTCTACCCTTTTGATAAATCACTGATTCGTTTTTACGGTCAGCACAATCCAGATCTTCACTTTCCAGCGGTGGTGAGCGTCCCGGGTAACACACCGGAGCCGGGCATAACAATAAGAGGCATATGGTAGTAGTTAAGTTCTTTTTTAAGTTGGTCCTGGCAGTTGTCGTCGTCTTTGCAGCGCTGGCCGGCTATGTTTACTACGAAGCCCACCGGCCGCAACCCAGCGAACAGGATCCCCTGGTCATCAATGATGCCACTGGTCTCAAGCCGGTCAGGGTCAATGCCGTGGTCAAGCCGCAAACCGAGCAGGAAATCATCGACGCCCTGAGTCTGAGTCAGGGTCCGGTATCGATCGGTGGCGCGCGCTACAGCATGGGTGGCCAGACTTCTTTCCCCGATAGCTTGCATTTCGATATGCGCGACTATGATGAAGTTGTCGCATTTGACCCGGAAACCAAGCTGATCACGGTGCAAAGCGGGATCACCTGGAAACAGGTCCAGCAGTATATCGACCCGCATAACCTGTCGGTCAGCGTGATGCAGGATTTCAATAATTTCACCGTGGGTGGCTCGCTCAGTGTCAATGCTCATGGGCGCAATATCCGCACCGGGGCCATCATCAATACGGTCAAATCGATCAGGCTGGTACTCGCCGACGGCAGCGTCTACCAGGCCAGCCCGCTGGAGAATGACCTGTTGTTTTATGGCGCGATCGGCGGCTACGGCGGCCTTGGCGTGATCACCGAGGCAACCTTGCAATTGGTGGATAATATTCCGATCGAGCGTGCCACCCGCAAGATCCATTTCACCGATTACCTGCAGTATTTCAACCAGGAAATCGCCAACGATGAGCAGTTGGTATTCCATAACGCGCTGCTGTATCCACCGCATTATGAAACCCTGCTCGATATCAGCTGGCGGGAGACCGACAAGCCGCTGACCGAGCGCCTGCGGCTCAAAGTGACCGATCGCGATAACTGGTGGAAACCCGTCATCGTCGACTGGATTGCCCAGTCCAATTTTCTCAAGCGATTACGCCAGAGCCTGATCGACCCCTACCGCCTGCAACAGCCAGCCGTGGCCATGCGTAATTTCGAAAGCAGTCATGACATGTACGATTACGGTTTTTTCGCCGGTGGTGATTCCCACCTGGCGGTGCGTGAATACTTCGTTCCGCTCGACAGCTTCGAGGTATTCGTGTTGAAGATGCGTGATGCGTTCATCCGCTACCAGGTCGATGTGTTGAATATCACGGTGCGCTTTGTGCCCGCCGACCGCAAGAGTTTCCTCTCCTGGGCCAACGAGGATATGTTATCGTTGCTGGTCGTGTTTCGCCAGGAACAGGATGCAGAGGCCGCCGAGCGAGAGGCAGAATGGTCAAGAAGATTGATCGAGGGTGCGATCGAATCCGGCGGCAGTTTTTACATGCCGTTTCACATCAACCAGACCCAGGACCAGTTTGTGCGAGCATATCCCAATGCCGGTTATTTCTTTGACCTGAAAAGAAGGGCCGATCCGCAGAATCGTTTCATCAGCCATTTGTGGCTGGAACATTACCCGGAAAACCTGGCGCTCAAACAGGATATGCAGAACCGCAGCCAACAGGCCCAGGTCGACACGACCGAGGAGCCGTTTGCGTTGCCCGAGCCAGCCAACGTCGGCCTGCCGTCAGCGGTTGCGGCCGAACCACAAGAGGATCAATGAGATGCGTATACTCCATACCATGTTGCGGGTAGGCGACCTACAACGCTCGATCGAATTTTACACCCAGGTGCTGGGCATGAAAGTACTGCGCCAGAAAGATTACCCGGCCGGTAAATTTACCAATACCTTCATCGGCTATGGCGATGAATCCGCGGAGGCGGCGATCGAACTCACCTACAACTGGGATACCGACCATTATGACCTGGGTAATGGCTACGGCCATATCGCTCTGGAGGTCGATGATGTCTATGCCGCCACCGATGAAATTCGCAAGCGCGGTGGCAAGATCATCCGCGAGGCCGGCCCGATGAATGCCGGTACCACCATTATTGCCTTCGTCGAAGACCCGGACGGCTACCAGATCGAGCTGCTGGGAAAAAAGCACTAAGCTGATCTAACCCAAGCGGGTGCAGGAGACCGCCGGCATCGATTAAGGCATGAGCGCAGTCGGCACCAGTCTGCGCATTGGTCCGCGCTATCCCACCGCCAGGCTCAATCTCCGGTTATAGCTGCCGATAACTGTTATTGATGGATATCTTTAACGGTTTGTCCCCATGTCCTTGTCAACACAGCTAGCCCGCCAGCCGCAGGTGGGATTCCGCGGTTTTGTCCTGCTGATCCTGATCATGCTGATTTTCTTCTCGCTGCCCTTTATCCCGGCGCTGCTCCAGGATGAGGATGTCTACGGTCTGGCGGGTGACCGCCCAGCGCCGCAATTCAGCCTGCGTGACGCTGACGGAAAGCTGGTCACGCTGGCGGACTATCGCGGCAAATACCTGTTCCTGATGTTTGGTTACCTGCATTGCCCGGATGTCTGTCATGCGCAGGCAATTCTTTTTCAAGAAATCGATTTTCATGCCGATATGCAGAATCAACTGCAGTTTATATACATAGCGATGGATCCGGACCGTGACAGCGCCGCGCAACTGGCGGCTTATTTTGACCAGCGTGGTGATAACTTCACCAGTCTGCGCAACGATGACAAGCACAGCATCCAGGCACTGGCCGGTGCTTACCGGGCTTATTTTGCCAGCGAGGCAGCAGCGGTCGACGAGGATTACCTGATTCAGCACCCAGGTCATTATTACCTGATCGGACCGGATGGACATATCCGCCGGACCTACGCGGCAACCCAGAGTCGAACCGATTTGATCGTGGGTGATTTAGCGCAATTGCTAAAAGATTATCAAGGCGAGTCATGACGCAAGAGGCAATCAACATGAATTTTCAGGAAACGATAACGAAGCGACACAGCGAGAATCTGCGCAAGCATGACAAGATCGTGTTTACGATCCTGCTGGCCCACTTGCCGGTAACGATGTTTCTAATCCCGATCGGCTACGATACCCAGGCCTTTGCCGTGGTGTCCTCGCTGCTGGTGGGGGCGGTTGCCGCCATCGCCTATTTTCTGACCCGCGGTACGCGCTGGTTCGGCGTGTTGTCAGGGGTCCTGCTGATGTGTTTTTCAGCGATCATGATCCAGACCCAACTGGGTCGCCTGGAGATGCATTTCCATATCTTTGGCGCCCTGGCCCTGTTACTGATTTATCGTGACTGGCTGGCGATCGTGGCCGCCGCCGGTGCCATTGCCGTGCATCACCTGGTCCTGACCGCGTTGCAGTTGAATGCGGTGCAGCTCGGCGACATGCCGCTAATGCTCTATAACTATGGTTGCAGCTGGGGCATATTCCTGATGCATGCGGCCTTCGTCGTGTTCGAATCGGCGATCCTGATTTACTATGCGCTGCTGATGAAAAAAGAAGAGGTCACCGGCCTCCAATTGATCGCCGCGGTTACCGAGGTGCACCGGCAGAATAATCTGGCTATCCGTCTGCCTGGCGATGCCAATAACAAGGTGGCCTGTGCATTCAATAACCTGGTGGAAAAATTCGACGGTTTGATCAGCAACCTCGGTTCGGCCTCGCAGAACCTCGAGATCACCGCGCGCGAACTGAATGTGAATAACCAGGAAACCAGTCAGAATATCGCGATCCAGCATGACCAGATTGCCGAGGCGGTAACCGCGATGAGCGAGATGACCAATACCATCCATGCGGTTGCGCAGAACAGTCAGCAAGCCGCGGCCTCTGCCTCCGAGGCCGATACCGAGGCTCACCGTGGCGCCAAGCTGGTCAACGAAGCGGTAGCGAAAACCGGTGAGTTGCTGAACAGTATGAACACCGCGGCAGAGGCGATGAATCAACTGGAGCAAAATGTGGAGAACATCGGTTCGGTGGTCGATGTGATCCGCGGGATCTCGGAACAGACCAATCTGCTGGCGCTGAATGCCGCGATTGAAGCGGCACGCGCCGGCGAGCAGGGGCGTGGTTTCGCGGTGGTGGCCGATGAGGTCAGAACCCTGGCCCAGCGTACCCAGGAGTCCACTACCGAGATTCAGGATATCATCGAGACCTTTCAGGCGGTCACTGCCAAGGCGGTCGGCACGATCAACGAGGGCCAGCAACGCACTAATGCCACCTCGGATGAGATCAGCGAGGCCGGTAAGGTATTGCAGAGCATCGTCGAGGATGTAGCCAAGATCAGCAATATGAACCTGCAGATTGCGACCGCGGCAGAGGAACAGGCCTCGGTGGCGGATTCGATATCGGAGAATATTTCTTCCCTGTCCAATCTCAGTGAAGATGCAGTGACCAAGGTGGAGAGCAATCTGCAAGCCTCGCAGGAATTGCAATCGATGTCGAATGATATGAGTCAGAACATCAGCATCTTCAAGTCATAACTGTCGGCTATCGGTATATACCCTCAAGCAACCGGCAGCTGGCTTAAGCCTGTGCCGACCGATTATCGACACTGTATTAACCGGCCTTCTGCCAGGGGCCGGTTTGTTTTTGCTCGATGCTATCCGCCAGCGCGTCCCATAACCTCCGGCGGGCCTCGATCGCCGCTGCTGCGGCCTGCACCAGCTGCTGCAGGACCTGCGGGTCATCGCCACAGATTTCCTCTATCAGTTGCCGCGCGGCCGGGCCGTGTTGATCACTGTCCAGTTCGATATGGCGCTGCAGGTAGTAGACAAATACCGGGGCATCGTCCTGCCTGATCCGCCATTGTTCGAGCAGGCTCTGGAACATCCGCGGAATTACATCCTCACGGCCGAAAAAGAAATTACCCAGCACTTCGGGCAAGCTGCCGTGCCTCGCCACGCCGAGAGTATGCTGGACGAAATGGCGTAACGGTTGTGGAATAGCGGGGTCGTTCAGGGCAAGATCGACGTCGATGCCGGCCTGAATCCGCTGCACGAATTGGACGATCGCTGAATTATCGGCGCCGACTTCCTGCATCGCCTGCAGGTACAGCTCATAATGACTGATCGCACTGCCATCAGGCGCCAGGTCGGATTCCTCGCCCAGCACGATATCGTTGATCAGGCGTGCCGCCTGCGCACTCGCGGGCGGCGTCCATGGCAGTTCGGTCACGGTCAATTCACGTTGCAAACGTTTAACCAACGTCATAAAGTCCCAAACCGCAAACACATGCCAGGACATGAATGTTTGCAGATCCCGCGGCTGCTGCAACCGGCGAAATACCCGGTGTTGGTGGAGGGAGTGCTGTTGGTCGGTCAACTGTGCAAAAAGCAATTCTGGTTGCATGGTGTGGCCTTGATGATAGCAAGCGCGGGATTCTGCCACGGAATGCGGATTAAAAAACACTAATATGCTAATGGTTAAGCTGGGCAAGTGTTAGCGCCGAGCACCGCAATCATCAAACAGGTAGCAGTCATGAATCCGATAATGCAAACCATGCTCAATCATCGCTCCATCCGCAGTTACCAGGAGCGCCCGATCGATCCGGATTTACTCGAGCAGATCCTCGGCTGTGGCCAGGCCGCGTCGTCATCGAGTTTCATCCAGGCCTACTCGGTGTTACGGGTCAGCGATCCGGACAACAGAAAGACCATCGCCAGTGCAGCCGGTGGACAACGCTGGGTGATCGAGGCGGCCGAATTCCTGGTACTGTGTGCTGACCTGCAACGTGTCCAGTATGCCTGCGAGAAAAACGGGGCAGGGCCGTTACTGGGCCATACCGAACATTTCATCAGTGCTACCGTCGATACCGCCTTGCTGGCGCAGAACATTCTGCTGGCAGCCGAGTCGGCTGGATTGGGCGGGGTATTCATCGGTGGCATTCGCAACGACCCGCAACGCGTCAGCGAATGCCTCGAATTACCAGACCAGGTTTACCCGGTGTGCGGCCTGTGCCTGGGCTGGCCGGCGCAACAGGTGCAACAAAAACCCCGCATGCCCCTGCCGGCGATCCTGCACCAGGACCGCTACCGGCAGCAGGACCTGCCACATCAGGTGGATGACTACGACGAGCAAATAGCCCGTTACTACCAGCAGCGGGGGAGTAATGTAAAGCTCAGTAACTGGACCGAGCAGACGGCTCAGGCGATCCAGGGTAAAACCCGTGAACATATGCTGGCATTCTTGCAGGCCCGTGGATTCCTGCGACGGTGATTCAATGCAACAAACGCCAGCTTAGCTCAATAGCACACTGCCGGATAACCCGATTTACGCTTCAACCTGATTGGCTATAAATTAAATATATCTATTTAGGTGGATAATTTATGACCAGCATAGTAAATTGGCTTTGCCATTCTGTGGCCAGAAAAAAATCCACAAACAAACCGCGAGCATATCGCCGGTAATATAAAACATAAAACGAGGACGAGGAGATGAAACATAGTAAAACTGACAAAACAGATCTAGGATCTGCGGGCGCGGACAATAAGCGCCGTGATTTCCTGAAGAAAACCGTGGGCGCGACTGCCGCAGTCGGCGCCGCGACCATCACCGGTGCGCCATACATCGGCAATGCGCAGGCTGCCAAGACCACCACCTGGAAGATCCAGAGCTCATGGCCGGGCGGGATCGGCCTGGAAATTTTCAAGGAATGGTGTAATGGCATCGTCGAAAAAACCGGAGGTGAACTGGCGTTTAAACCTTTCGGCGCCAAGGACGTGGTCGGTGATTTTCAGTTATTCGATGCGGTGAAGAACGGGGTTATCGATGCAATGAACCCATTCACCCTGTACTGGGCTGGAAGGATGCCAGCGGCGGTATTCCTGAGTTCCTACCCGATGGGATTACGCAATCCGCACGAATGGGACGTGTTCTATTACGGACTGGGTGGCCTGGAGCTGGCGCGTGATCTGTTTGCCCAGTTCGATATGCATTATGTCGGTCCGATCCATCATGGTCCCAATATTATTCATTCCAAGGTGCCGATTAATTCCATCGACGACTTCCGCGGCCGCAAGATGCGCCTGCCGGGCGGCATGGTCGCGGAACTGTTTCAGGCGGCCGGTGCCAAGACCACCTTGCTGCCGGGTTCCGAGATCTTTCCGGCACTGGAAAAAGGTACCATAGATGTGGCGGATTATGTTGGTCCGGCGATCAACCATGCGCTGGGTTTTCACCAGGTCACGGATTACATCTCGATGGGGCCTCCCGGATTCATGTCGATCTATCAGCCGGTGGACTTGATGGATCTGACCGTCGGAAAGAAGTCCTGGAATGGTATTTCCAAGCGCATGCAGGAATTCGTCGAACGTGAAGTCAAGTCTTACTCGATTCATCATCATGCCCAGATCCAGGCGGCTGACCAGGCAGCCTGGAAGAAATTTGAGGATGCCGGGACCGAGATTACCCGCCTGGGTGAAGACGATGTCGAGGCCTTCACCGAACTGGCGGTTCCACTGTGGTTCAATTGGGCGAACAAGGACAAGATGGCAGCCAGGGTGTTCAAGATCCAGCTGGATTACATGATGTCCGGGTCACTGGGTTATGCCAACCCCGACATGATCCAGGGCCAGACCCTGAAGACCTAGGCGTTTGTAGGCATAAGCAATAGATGACCTGGTGCCATGCAATCGCATGGCACCGGTATTCTCCCTGCTGTGCGGTCGTTATCGCCTGATTCCTGCCTGGAGTTTTCGCCATGCCTGAACTGAGTTTTGTGCTTCCCCACTGGTTGTACTGGAGCGGCCTGCTGCTGTTTCCATTGATCACCCTGCTGCTGTACCGGCGCAGCAGACAACATCCCACCGCTTCCACCCTGTCCCTGCCTCTGGCTTATGTTCTGCTGGTGGTTGGTGGGTTTCTCGGTATCCACCGGCTGTACCTGAAAAGTCGCTGGGCGCTGGCGTTCGTGCTGGTGTTTATCTCGGTGTTGATGGTAAATGTAGAAGTCCGCGATATGCGCAATAACCTGTCCCAGGCCAATAATGCGGTCGCGATCGCCGAGCATAAGATCAAGCGGGCGGAAAAAAGGGTTGCCAAGAAGCGGCGCAATGCCGAGCAAAAGCTCGAACAGGCGCGGCAAAGTCTGGTCGATGCACAGGCCGAGCAGGTGGTGGCCCGGGGTAACCAGGAGCACTGGGAAAAGATATCCTCCGGGGTTGGTGGATTGCTTTTGTTATTAATCCTGGCCGACTTTTTAATGCTGCCGCAACTGGTCCGGCGGGTTGGTGAGGCTGAACAACCAGCCGCGGAGGCGGGCTTTCATTGTCCGGTGGTGGAGGCGGAACGCGACGATAAGCAGGAACCTTTTCTTTTCAATCGCTGGGTGTCGCAGATTAATGGAACGGTCGGTGAGTTTGTCGCTTACTGGTCGTTGCTGGCGGTACTGGTCTATTACTACGAAGTCATCGCCCGCTACGTGTTCAATTCACCGACCAACTGGGCGCATGAAAGCATGTTCCTGATGTTCGGCATGCAATACCTGATCGCGGGCGGTTTCGTGCTCCGCGAAGGGGCCCATGTGCGGGTGGATGTGGTCTACACCCACCTGTCCAATCGGGGCAGGGCCATCGTTGACCTATTCACCTCGATCTTCTTCTTTATCTTCATGCTGACGCTGATGGTCACCGGCTGGACCTTTTTCATGGATGCCTACAAGGTGGGCGAGGTGTCCTTTACCGAGTGGGGCATCCAGTACTGGCCGATCAAGTTTGCGCTGCCATTGGGTGCGGCCTTATTGCTGTTGCAGGGCATCGCGCTGTTGCTCAAGGATATTGCGGTGGTGATCAACCCGGCGCTGGCCGAGCTTGAATCCGAAGTGCGGCCGGAGGGTTAAGTCATGGGCTGGGAAATCGATATCTTATGGCTGACCGTGTTGATGTTCGGCTCACTGTTGATCCTGCTGATGGCGGGGCTGCCACTGGCCTTCGTAACCGGTGGCCTGGCCTGTGTGTTCCTGTTCCTGTTCGGCGATGCGCAGATGCTGAATATCCTGCCGTCACGCATATTCCCGTTGATGACCGATTACCAGTTATCGGCGATCCCGATGTTTATCCTGATGGCATCGATCCTGGAACGTGCCGGTATCATCGAGGAACTCTACGACATGGTGTACAAGATCCTCGGCGGGCTGAAGGGTGGTCTGGGTATATCGACGATCATTGCCTCCACCCTGTTGGCCGCGATGTGTGGGGTCATCGGTGCTACCGAGGTCACCATGGGCCTGATCGCGTTACCCGCGATGATAAGGCGCAAATACCATCCCACCATCGCCTGTGGCTCGATCCTCGCTGGCGGTACCCTGGGGATCCTGATTCCACCCTCGATCCTGGCGATCCTGTTCGCGGTCATCGCCCAGCAATCGGTTGGTGAATTGTTTATCGGCGCGGTGATCCCGGGTCTGCTGTTGTCCGCCATGTATATCCTTTACATCAGTTTGATGACCACCTGGAAACCGGAGATGGGTCCACCACTGCCGGTGGAAGAACGCGTGTCCACCCGCGAGAAAGTCCGCTTGCTTAGTAACATGTTCGCGCCGTTGATCCTGGTCACCGTGGTACTGGGGATTATCTTTGCCGGCATTGCCACCCCGGTGGAAGCCGCCGGGGTCGGCACCTTCGGTGCATTGGTGGTGGCCGCGATGCATCGCCGCCTGACCCTGGAAAATGTCCGCTCCGCGGCGATGACCACGCTGCGGGTAACCGGCATGGTGTTGTGGATCATCTTTGGCGCGACCTTATTCGTCGGTTTTTACGTGGTCAATGGCGGCCAGGAGTTTGTCAACGACAGCATCGCCGGTACCGGTCTTGGCCCCTATGGAATCCTGGTGCTGATGATGGTGATCCTGGTCATCCTCGGTATGTTCCTGGACTGGGTCGGTATCCTGCTGTTAGCGGTGCCGATCTTTATCCCGTTGCTGAAGACCATGAGTTTCGATGGTGTGTTTGGTCTGCCGGGGGTAGCTCCGGATGAGATGGCGCTGTGGTTCGGTGTGGTCTACATGGTGAACATGCAGATGTCGTTTATCAGCCCACCATTCGGTTACGCCCTGTTTTATCTGAAGAGCGTGGCGCCGCCGGAAGTGACAATGGCGCAGATCTATCGCTCGTCTATACCATTCCTGTTTTTACAGGCTACTGGCCTCGCGATCTGCATTATCTTTCCCGAGGTGGTATTGTGGCTACCACGACAGGTTTATGGTTAGCGCGTCGAGTTGCCGAATTAGAAGAAAATGACATTTTTTTCCTACGCCACACTGGATCGGCAGGCGCCTCTGCGTGAGCAGGCGGATCAACTTCAGCAACGCTTGCATAGTCCGCACAGTCGTATCCTGATCTGGTATCAGGGTAAATTGATCGCTCGAGAAACCCTGGCCCCTTTTTTCAGCTTTGATGAGCTGATGGAGCTCAAGGTCTACCTGGGTGAGCCGCTGTTTCTCGGCGAGCAGGCGCAAACCAGTTATTTCGCCTATCAGCTGAACCAATGGCATAGCGCGTTTGCCGGTATCGAGCCGGTGGGACTGCGCAAGTATAGTGCACAGATTGATGATGACTTGCTTAGCCTGTTGTTCTATGCCCAGGGCCTGGTCAACTGGCATCACAATCATCCCTATTGTTCAAACTGCGGCAGCCTGGCGCGGATTAGCCAGGCCGGGCATGCGCGCCTGTGCGAGAATGCCGAATGTGGCGCAACCCATTACCCGAAGATCGATCCGGCGGTCATTTTTTCCATCGTCAACAATACCGGGCCGGAGTCAAAAATTCTGCTTGGACGCAAGGCGATGTGGGATGCGCATCGTTATTCGGTGATTGCCGGTTTTGTCGAGCCGGGGGAAACCCTGGAGGATGCGGTCCGGCGCGAGGCCTATGAAGAGACTGGCCTCAAGCTGCAGCGTGTCGATTACGTGGCTTCCCAGCCCTGGCCATTCCCGGATTCACTGATGCTGGGGTTCGAAAGTGAAACCACCGAGCATGAGATCAACCTGCTTGACCAGGAACTGGAGGCGGCGGCCTGGTTTGGGGCCGACGAGATAGAGACCAAGTTGCAACAGGGGTTGTTTAAAATGCCAACCGCTATTTCCATTTCCTGGAAGCTGATCGATCGCTGGTTCAGTCAGCAAAAAGGCTATTCGGTAAAAAGCCTGGAACCATAAGCAGACACCCAACATCCTGATGATAGACATCTACTGTGAACGACTGGGGCCGGGATTATGGGCCGAACCGGTCAATGCGCTGACCAACCTGGCGTTCTTCATCTCGGCTTTTATGGTCTGGGTGCTGGCAAAGCAGCGTGAATTACTGTCAACCAGTAGCTGGCTGCTGATCATCCTCATCGTTGGCATCGGCCTCGGCAGTGGCCTGTTTCATAGCTTTGCCACGGGCTGGGCAAGATTGCTCGATGAGTTGTCCATTCTGATGTTCCAGATCGTTTTTCTGTGGCTGTATTGCCAGTATGTCATCAGCCTGAGGGTTTTGTTAACCGGTTGTGCGGTCCTGGCCTTTGTCCTGATATCTCTGATCATGCCCCAGTTTTCCCATCTGCTTAACGGCTCGCTGGCTTATGCCCCGGCGCTTGCCGTATTACTGGTGTTGGCCATCTATCATTATAGACATGCAGGAACTGAGCGAAGGATCCTGTTATGGGCGGTGCTGGTGTTGGCGCTATCCTTGTCGTTGCGGACCATCGACATAGCACTGTGTGAATCTTTTGCCCTGGGCACCCATTTTCTCTGGCATGTTTTGAATGGGCTGGTGCTGTACCTGGTAACGCGTGGGTTGTTGCTGCAGCAGGCCCACAGATAAGCAGGCGCGGGTTGTCGGCCCGCCGGTCTGATCTGCCGTTCAGCTGCCCCGGGTGGTAGTTTCGATCAAATAATCGACTACCCGCTGCATCGCGGCCCGGGCATCCCCGCTCTCCTTGATGCCTTGCTGGTAAATGGCAAGTTGCTGATGGGCGCTGGTGCCGCGTTCAGGGATCCGCAACACCTGCTGTAGTTCGTCCAGGCAACCCAGGGCCTCGGCATCTGCGCTGACCATGTCGACGATTTCCGGCAGTAATTCACTGATCGATACGATTCGGCGCTGGCTGAAATTGACAAAACCCTCGTCATAGCCATAGCGGATTGCGCGCCAGCGATTCTGGTCAACCAGGAAACGATGAAACTCGCGGCTATGCATGTGGTGCTCACGCAGTCGATACAGGTAATGCATCAATGACTGGGTCAACGCGGCGATCGCCAGCGCATCATCGATTTCGGTGCACATATCGGTGATGCGCATCTCCAGGGTCGGGTATCGATCACTCGGGCGCAGGTCCCACCAGAATACCGTGGCATCCTCGATTACCCCGACCTGTTGCAGGATTTCCACATGCTCGCGGTATTCGGCAAAGCTGTCATAGTGTTCCGGCAGGCCGGTTCGTGGAAAGCCGTCGAACACCGGCAGGCGATGGGACTTGAGGCCGCTGTCCTGGCCTTCCCAGAATGGCGAGGAGGTGCTCAGGCTCAGCAATAGCGGCAGGTAAGGCGTAAACTGGTTCATCAGCTGCATGCGCAGTTCATCATCCTCGATACCGACATGCACGTGCATGCCGCAGACCATGACCCGCTTGGCCAGGGAGCGCATGTTACGGGTCAGCATCTCGTAGCGGGCCTTGGGTGTGTGGTGCTGTTGCTGCCAGTGGGCAAAAGGATGGGTGGAGGCGGCGATGGGAGCCAAACCGAATTGAGCACTGGTCTCGGCAATGGTGTGGCGCAGATGCAGCAGGTTGGGGCGGATTTCACTCACCCGCCGACAGACATGGGTGTTGACCTCGATTTGCGAGCGCAGCAACTCGGGCTCGACGAAGCGTTCCCCCTCCAGTTGCCGGCATTGCCGCAGGATTTCGCCCGGCGGTTCGCTGACCACATCCCGGCTTTCACGATCGACCAGCAGGTATTCTTCCTCCAGGCCGATGGTGAAACTGGGTTGCGTGGGCATCAGATGGATTGCCAGACCCGGTATAAGCCGGGATCGGCGAGGATGTCACGTAGCGCGTCATCGAGGATGGTGGCCCAGCGTTCGGCCCCATCCTCGGTATTGACCAGGTCCTGGCGGATCTCGATCGACACATGCGGCAGGCCGGCAGCCTCGGCATGATGATCGATCGTGTAATCGGCCGGATGCTTGCCGGAGTAGGGTTCATTATCGCCAATATTGAAAGCGTCAGGATGGGCGCGCAGGTTGCGCATCAGCGGTAGCGGGATGCGCGGGTCCTTGTCCCACAAAATACCGCAATGCCAGGGGCGCACGATGCCGGCCATCTCCGGGGTAAAGCTATGGATGGAAATGAATGCCGGTACGATCTCCTGGTCCTTGAAACGATGCAGCATCATCTCGATGGCCTGGCGATAGGGGGTGAAAAAACTATGGATCCGTTGCTGACGATGCGCCGTGGACATATTCTGGTTACCCGGGATCACCGTGTTGTCACTGATCTCTGGCATCGAGGTATCATCCTCCAGGCTGCGGTTGAGATCGACCACCAGACGCGAATAGCCCGCCAGCACCGCCGGTGCATCGAGGTGCTGGGACAGGTGGGTGATCAGCTTGTGGGTACCGATATCATAGGCGATGTGCTGTTGCAGGGTGGCATCATCGAGACCGAGCTGACGCATATGCCCGGGAATAGCATTACTGGCATGATCGCCCACGATTAATACCTTGCCCTTACCCTGTTCATTGAGCAGGCTGTAGGGCGGTGGATCATCCGCACCGATCAGTGGGTATGGGTTTTCGGATATGTCTGGTTGGGAACTCATGGTCTAGCAGGTCGGTCCTATCAGTCGTCGCGATGGTCCCGGCTTAACTCAGGGACCCATTAATCATGCCAATCCTTTATATTACGCCAATACAGGTGATGAAGTTAATACCCTCAAAGTTAGGTAAGCCTGATAGCGTGATGTGGATCAAACTTGGAAAACAAAGATAGAGGTTAACGCCATGGGTCGGAGTCAGATATGCAACAGGAGACTGAGAAGCCAATGGATCAGCGGGCTGGTGCTGGGCCTGTTGTCGCTGCAGGTTTTTGCCCAGCAGGCGAACTTACTGTCCGATCAGGAACTGGTCAAAGCCCTGCGTACGGGCGGCTATAACCTGTATTTCCGCCATGAAGCCACCGACTGGTCACAATCCGATCGCATCATCATGCAGGGTGACTGGTTGACTTGTAATCCGCAGCGGGTGCGCCAGCTGTCACAGCAGGGCCGGGCCAGGGCCGTGGCTACCGGCGAGGCGATGCGCAAGCTGGGGATTCCGGTCAGCAGGGTACTGGCCAGCCCTTATTGTCGGACCCTGGAGACCGCCAGCCTGCTGAAACTGGCCGAGGTGGAACCGACCAACGATGTGATCAATATGCGCATCGCCAATTATTTCGGTGGCCGGGCTGCAGTGGTAACCAGCGCTCAGGCGCTATTGGCAAGGCCCCCGGCAGCAGGCAGCAATGTCGTCATCGTCTCTCATGGTAACGTGGCGCAGGCAGCAACTCCGGCTTACCCGGGCGAGGGCGAAGCAGTGGTATTCCAGCCGGATGGAACAGGCGGCTTTCGCCTGGTCGGACGCCTGACCCCGGCGGATTGGCAGCGTTTAGCCGCTATGCCGAAGTAAACTGGTGGCAGTGGAACTAATCGTTGCTCAGAATATACTTGACCACCCGGTCATTGCCCGAGTCTGACAACCACAGGGTATTGCCATCAACCTCAACGCCCTCGGGTGTGGTGAACTTGTTGACCCCGATTTCCGGTTTTCCGCTGCCCAACACCAGCAGCAGTTCACCATCCGGATCGATGAACTTGATGTTGTGGGTATATTTATCCGCCGCTATCAGGGTGCCATCCTCACGAACATCCAGGTAACGCACCCCATTGAAGTCATAGCTGTCTCGCCCAAGTTCGCGCCTGATCTCCAGTTCGGGTGACAACAGCAGCACGCGATCGTTGCCGGCATCGGCCAGCCAGATATTGCCATCAGCTGCCAGGGCCAGGTCGTGCGGAGATGACAGGCCCTTGAGTTCACCGACGACCCTACCATCGGCATAAGCCACGACGTTACCAGACCAGGCACCGGCGACATACACCTGGCCATTGGGATGGATCAATACGCCCTCGGGACCACGGATACGCGCGTTGAGCTCGCCAACCAGGCTGGCCTCGAGGCCGTTCATCTGATAGATGGTGACCCGGTTGTTATGGGTATCGGCGACATAAGCTCGGCCCTGTGCATCAAAATCGATATCGTGGGTGCCGGACTGGTGGTCGGCACCGAACTGGCTGACCAGCTGCAGGCTGTCGGGATCGAGAATCGTCACCCGGTTGTTGCCGACATCTGACACTAACAGGTACTTGCCGTCGGGTGACAGTTTCAAATCATGCGGATTGCTCAGCGCCACCTTGCTGGCCAGGGCAAATCTGGCCTGGATGGATTCGGCAAAGGCGACGCTCTGCAACAAACCAATGATGATGAGTATGCAAAGACGAAGTTTCATATGGTCTCCGATGACTGGCAATGCATGGGGCGGAAAACGATCCTGGGCAAATAATGGCACAGTGGTTTGGTTCAGACAATGCGGGTATTTTCTGATTGGAATTCACCGGATCATACCCACCTTAGTCGTTAGCCTAACTATTTAGTTCACTATCGTGACCGAGTACAGAGCATGAGTAACGATACGACTGTCGACCCACGTGAGGTCGAGTATTACACGCGCATGGCGGCAACCTGGTGGGACCGTACGGGTCCGTTCTGGCCGCTGCATACGCTGAATGAACTGCGCTTGACTTTCATCCGTGATCACCTGTGCCGGCACTTCGGCCGTGATGCCAGCTCGGAACTTCCCCTGCAGGGACTGAGGGTGGTCGATGTCGGCTGCGGTGGTGGCATCCTGTCCGAGGCGATGGCCAGGCTCGGGGCCGAGGTCACCGGTATCGATGTGGTGGAGAATAATATCCAGATCGCCCGGCTGCACGCCCAGAACCAGAATCTCAAGCTGAATTATCGTTTGCTCACGGCCGCCGAGCTGGTCGCCAGCGGCGAGACCTTTGACGTGGTGCTCAATATGGAGGTGGTCGAACACGTCGCTGACCTCGCTGCATTCATGCACGATTGTAACCGGCTCACCGGTGAGCATGGCGTGATGTTTGTCGCGACCATCAATCGAACGCCGTTGTCCTGGTTATTTGCGATTGTCGGTGCCGAGTATGTTTTGCGCTGGTTGCCGCGCGGTACCCATCGCTGGAGCATGTTCCGCAAACCGGACGAGATTCGTCAATTACTCAGCGATGGCGGTCTCGGGGTCGAGGACATTACGGGTGTCAAGGTCAATCCGTTCACCCGCAGCATGCGTTGTACCGCCATGACCCAGGTGAATTACATGTTGTTCTGTACCCACCAGGCCGCTAAAACATCTTAAATGCTGGTCATCCTCGGCAACCAGCTGTTTCCGTTAGAGCACCTGCCGGCACCGGCAACCATGCCGGTGTTCATGGCCGAGGATATAGGTCTGTGTACCTACGAGCGGCACCATCAGCAGAAGATCGTCCTGTTCCTGGCGGCGATGCGGGCCTACGCTGACGAGTTGCGCGCTGCCGGCTATGACCTCCACTACCTGACCCTGGATCCCGCCGATCTGCGCAGTTACGAGGATAAACTTGCCGTGGTCATCGCCGCCACCGGTGCCAATAAACTGACCCATTTCGAGATCGAGGACAAACCCTTCGAGCAGCGGATCCTGGCTTTTGCCGGGCAGCATGGACTGGTTCGGGAACAACTCTCATCGCCGATGTTCAGCTGTTCCCGTGAGACATTTACCGAGTTTGCTGCCGGCAAGTCGAAACTGCTGATGGGCGATTTCTACAAGCAGCAGCGGCGCCGGTTGCATATCCTGCTCGATGATGACGGCCAGCCCAGCGGCGGTCGCTGGAGCTTCGATGCGGAAAACCGCAAGAAGCTGCCGCGCAATATCACCCCGCCCGCTGTCCCGCCAGTCGAGCAGACCGACCACGTCAGGGATGTCATCACCCTGGTCGAGCAGGTATTCAGTGATCATCCCGGCACGGCTGCGGAATTCAACTGGCCGACCACGCGGCGCCAGGCCCTGGCATGGCTGGATGATTTCATTGCCCATCGGCTCGAGTTGTTCGGTCCCTATGAGGATGCAATGAGCACGCGTTCGGCGACGGTGTTCCACAGCGTGCTCAGTCCCTGTCTTAACCTGGGCCTGCTGACCCCCAACGAGGTGGTCGACCGGGTTATCCAGCAGGCAGGCGATCTACCGCTCGCCAGTGTCGAGGGTTTTGTGCGTCAGGTCATCGGCTGGCGCGAGTTCGTGCGCGGAATCTACCGTGAATTCAGTGAACAGCAGGACACTTCGAATTTCTGGGACCACCAACGCGAATTGACCGATTCATGGTACCAGGCGACGACCGGAATCCCGCCGCTCGACGACAGCATCCGCACCGCCCAGCGCCTGGGCTGGACCCACCACATACCGCGGCTAATGGTACTCGCTAACCTGATGACACTGTGTGAGATCCGGCCGCAGTCGGCCCATCGCTGGTTCATGGAAATGTATGTCGACTCCTCGGAATGGGTCATGGGGCCCAACGTTTACGGCATGGGCTTGTTCAGTGATGGCGGGATTTTCGCCACCAAACCGTATATCTGCGGATCCAATTACCTGCTCAAGATGAGCGACTATGGCAAGGGCGACTGGTGCAATATCGTCGATGGCCTGTACTGGCGTTTCATCGACAAGCACCGGCAGTTCTTCGCCGGCAACCCGCGCCTGGCCCTGATGCCGAGAGCATTGGATCGGCTCAACAGCGATCGTCGGCAACAAATTTTTAACGCCGCCGACAGCTTCCTCGCAAACCATACCGCCAGCTGATCATTCTCCTGCTGGCCCCGGGGGCCTGTGGATGACTTGATATATGTCAAGCCGCAAAGCTTTAATCCGTAAAATCACCGTGGTTATAAATACATTCTATTTGTACGGCCTTTAACTTTGCCGCCCTTCCGGTATCCTGAGACGACTCTAAAACATAAAAAAACAGAACGATAATCGGGTCAGTGCATAAAAATGTACTGAAAAAACAATAAACTCTCGAGGATAGGACCATGGTTAAGCCCACCCATCGCTTTGGATTTCATACCTTTACCATCCTGATTTGCGCTCTTTTACTGGTGACCAGTCACGCCCAGGCCGCCCGTAAGAACTGGGATGACAACAAGGGTTGTATGAGTTGTCACGAAGGCATCGAGCGAATCTCCGATGTCAAGAAGATGAAGAATATGACCTGTGTCGATTGCCACAAGGGTAATGGTGACGCGACGACGGCCGAGGAAGGGCATAAGGGGATGTATGCCAACCCGTCGGACCTGCGCGTGGTCAACGAGACCTGCGGCGAATGCCATGAAGAGGAAGTGGCCCAGGTCACCACCTCGATGCATGCCACCATGGCCGGCCTGATCAGTGGTACCCGTTATGATGCCGGCACCCAGGACAAGCACTCCAAGTATGCGACCTACGATGTCAAGGCGCTTAAGACCGGCAAGCCGATGACGGTGGCCGAGTTCAAGCAGATCCCCTCCTATGATCCGAGCAAGCCGGAAGGGCCGGAAAACTCGATCGCCGATGATTACCTGCGCAACCAGTGCCTGCGCTGTCACCTGTGGAGTGACGGCCATCAACGTGATGGCGATTACCGCGCCAGTGGCTGTGCCGCCTGTCACATGATTTATTCCGACAATGCCACCTATGAAGGTGGTGACAAGGCGATCGACAAGACCCAGAAAGACCGTCCGCGGGTGCATCGAATCACCAATGCGATTCCGGAAACCCAGTGTATCCACTGCCATAATCGCGGTGGTAGAACCGGTGTCAGCTTCATCGGTACCATGGAAAGTGATGGTTATGGCACCCCATGGAAAGCCGGTGGCGGCAAGCAGGGCAAGTTGCACGGAAAACATTACAATCACCTGGAAGGCGACGTGCATTACGAGCGCGGTATGACCTGTATCGATTGTCACACCCTGAAGGATCATCATGGGGACGGTTACCTGTACGAGAAGAAAGAGGATGCGGTCGAAATCCGCTGCGTAACCTGCCACGGTTCGATCGATAAAGAGCCGGACCTGATGACCGCGCACGGTAACGAAATCGATAACGTGGAAAAGGTTGGCAACAAGTACATCCTGACCGCCAAGCTGACCGGCAAGGAACACGAGGTGCCGATCCTGAAAGGGGCCAAACTGAGTAAGGAAGGCCATGCGGCGATGGTCGAAGTACCCTCGCACATGGAGAAACTCGAGTGTTATGCCTGCCATGCTCGCTGGGCGCCGCAATGCTATGGCTGTCACGCCAAGCAGGATGTGGCCAAACCCAACGGCGACTGGCTGGATAACCAGAAGACCCTGGATCCGAGTGTGGCCGGGCATAAGGACAACCGGCAGAAGACCGCGTTCTCCTGGTCGGAATCCCGCTCTTACCTGCGCTGGGAGACCCCGGTACTGGGGATTAATACCAAAGGCAAGGTGTCGCCGTTTATCCCGGGTTGTCAGCTGATCCTGACCCAGGTTGACGGTAAGGAGCAGCGTATCAGCAACCGGGTCTATACCACGGTCGACGGCACCAGTGGGATGGCGCATAACCCGATCCAGCCGCATACGATCAGCGCCGAGTCGCGTACCTGTGCCGATTGCCATATGAGTTCGAAGGCAGTGGGTCTGGGCAGCGGCTACTATGATATCCAGGACAACTTCCCGGATGGGCCGGCACCGGTTGACTTCGAGCTGGAGCGTATCGTGACCGAGGATGGCAAGCAGTTACAGGCTACCAACCACATCGGGGCGAGACCTTTCAATAAAGAGGAAATTGACAAGATTCGCCAGGTGGGTACCTGCCTGGCCTGTCATGGCGAGGATGGAGTGAAGATCGATGGCGATGCGCCTGCAGACCAGACGCATGAGATGGCCATTCGCAAATTGAGAAAATAATAATCAACATGGGTTGAAGGGGGCGCAATGCGCCCCCTTTTTTTAGCTGCAGCCACAAGTAACAACGCAGAAGTTGGATCGAATCATGAAGTACCTGTCAATTCTAGTTATTTCCGTTTTCTTAACCGCCTGTAATAATAACCAGCCTGAGCAAACGCCGATCGCCTCGGTCGCAAGTGGGGATACCGTGTTCGTGCATTACATTGGCAGTGTTATCGACGGCGGCATCTTCGAAAGCACCCTGGATGGGGAACCCCGCGGCATCATCGTCGGTGAGCATGCGATCCTGCCGGCATTTGAGGATGCCCTGGTCGGTATGCAACCGGGTGAGAGTAAAAGTTTCACCCTGGCCCCGGAGCAGGCGTTTGGTCCTTATCGCGATGATCCGGGCATGACCCATACCCTGGATCGTGCGAGCCTGGCGCATTCGATCAACCCGGTAGTTGGTCAGCAACTCAATGCGGCGGTGTTTTTACCCGATCAACCCACCGGCCAAAGCCAGATCGTTCCGGTGGTGATTACCGCGGTAACCGAGCAGACCATCACCGTCGATGCCAATCATCCGCTGGCCGGGAAATCCCTGAACTTCGATGTGACCGTCGTCGAGATCCAGAAAAAACTTTGATCCGCCTATCCGATAAAGGCCTGGCTCAGGGTTGAAACCTGTCTGGTATAACTTATCTGGGTTATATTAATGACTGTAATGGAATCCGGAGATTGCCGGTGAGAAAATTTTTTATTCTGTTATTTATCAGTTACTTATCTGGTTGCGCCTCGGGCAAATACGGCTATTCGGATGGGCAATGGCAGGCCCTGAGCCAGCAGCAACGTGACGCCGTGATCGCCGAGGTGGAGGAGAATATCAGGCAGAATAAAGAAGCGATCCACGAGCAGGAGATGACCAATCAAAACCTGAATCATATATCCGGCTCTCGCTCCAACGATTTCCATGTCTGGCCGGGATCACCGCGTCGTTCATTGTATAACCTCAGACAATAACGCTTGCTCCGCACCCCAGGTGGACTGTTCATCCTCAGCGACCATCAGCCAACCCACGCGGTCACCAACAAACCTGGTTAACTGAAGATTAATTGATCTGACACCGCCTGCCCCGCCCTTTGGGGAGGTTGACAGGCGATGAACAGATGCATTTAATTACATTAGTTTTTTATTATATTATTTTTTAGTTTAAAAGGAGCTTAAAATGACTGACCGCAAAGAAGTCTCAGCTGATGCTGAGCGCATAGCGCAAGAGATCAACTCACTCGTCCAGGCCTTTCGCAAAGACAGTCGGCGTGATCGCAAGATGATCTACTCCATCCTGCTGGTCATGGGCCTGTTCATGGCGGTCATCGGCAGCCATATCTGGGGCGTGATCCTGACCATGGAGGACGATATGACCTCGATGAGTGCGAGCATGCTGGTCATGGAAGAGGACATGGATACGATGGCGTACGATATGAATAACATGTCCGGTGTCATGAGCACGATGTCGACGATGGGTGATGATGTGCGCCTGATGTCGACCAACGTCAGCCACATGACCCAGAGTGTTGCCTATATGTCTTCGATGACCCCTTCGGTACAAAGCATGGCGGTGGACACCCGGCACATGGGTCGTGACATCGACCGCATGATGCCGACCAACTGGTTCGACTAGGACTGACCGGTCCCTACCGCAAGCTGAGATCCTGCCCTGGTTGGATAACCAGGGCAGGACATGCCGCGGTATTGATTGGCGAAGGATAAATACCGCAACTTCAATTGGATTAATCATGATAGTCTAAGCCTAAAGCATCATATATCGATACTATAGGTGGATCATGGCTCAAACCAAGGCCCTGCTGACAACCCTAAAAAAGCTGCTCAAAGCGCACGGGCACACTTACGTGGACGTGGCACAAGCGCTCGACCTCACCGAGGCCAGCGTCAAACGCCTGTTTTCCGAACAAAGCTTTTCCCTCGAGCGTCTGGATAAAGTCTGTCAGATGCTGGACATGGAAATATCGGACCTGGTCCAGGCCATGCATGAACAGGCACATCAGATCAAAAACCTGAGCTATGAACAGGAGCAGGAAATCACCTCGGATCTGACCTTGCTGCTGGTCGCCGTCTGCGTCATGAACAAATGGACGTTAGCGGAGATCACCAGTCATTTCGATATCAGCGAAACCGAGGGTATCCGCAAACTCGCACGTCTGGACAAACTGCAGATCATCGATTTGCTGCCCGGCAACCGCATCAAGCTGCGCGTCGCGCCAAATTTTGAGTGGCTGGAAAACGGTCCGATCATGTCCTTCTTTTTGCAAAATATCGCCCGTGAGTTTTTCAATTCCCGCTTTCAGGCGGATAACGAAACCCTGTTCGTGCTCAATGGTATGTTGTCGCCGCAGAGCAACGCTGAATATCAACGCAAGATCAAGCGCCTGGCACGTGATTTTGCCGAACTCAATAACGATGATGCGGCCCTGTCGATCAGCATGCGCAAGGGTGTTACCACGGTGTTGGCAGTACGTGACTGGAACTATGGTCTGTTCAAACCCTTGTTGCGCACAGCCGACTAAAGTATATTATTTTAATACTTTTGGCTCATAAATCCTCTACTTTCATCATTTAAGTTTTAATTTTCAAGACCTTCTCTAAGATGGAAACATGACCGGTAAAAAATTCCGGTCAGCTTAATGACTCAAAACAGGAGAAGATCATGAAACGGTTAACTCAAATCCATCAAGTCGTGATTGCCGCCGGACTGCTGGTCTGCAGTGGCGCCAGTCTGGCGGCCGGTTTGATGACTCCGATCAATTCGGGCTTAGAAGAACTCAAAATTCGCCAACATCATGTCAACGTGGTCATCGAGGACGGTTATGCGGTGACCCAGGTAGAGCAGGTGTTTTTCAATCCCCATGCCCAGGATCTCGAAGCGGTTTACTCGTTCCCGGTACCCGATAAGGCCGCAGTCGGAGAATTCACCTACTGGATCGATGGCATGCCGGTGACCGGCGAAGTCGTCGCTAAACAGAAGGCTGATGAAATTTACCAGGCAGAGAAAGATGCCGGGCGCGAGGTGGCGAAAACCGAGAAGGACGAATACCGGACCTTCGATATCTCGGTTTACCCGGTACGCGCGAGCCAGGAAGTACGCACCCGGCTGAGCTACGTGCAGGCGGCCCATGTCGATACCTCGATCGGGCGTTACGTCTACCCGCTGGAAGAAGGCGGTGTCGACGAGGAGAAGTTATCATTCTGGACCTATAACGAAGCCGTAGAGCAGCAGTTCAGTTTCAACTTGTTGTTTCGTTCGTCCTATCCGATTGATCAATTGCGTCTGCCCAAACATCCACAGGCTGTGATCACCCAACTCTCGGCACAGGAATGGCAAGTTGTCCTGGCCAATGGTCAGGCCGATGCAGAGGAGGGTAGCGGCCAGGCGGCTGCCAGCAATGCTGTGTTCAAACTGGATACAGACATCGTGGTGTACTGGCGACATCAGCAGGGTCTGCCCGGTTCGGTCGATATGATCACGCACAAGGAGCCCGGCAATGACCGTGGCACCTTTATGCTGACGGTGACTCCCGGCGATGACCTGGGAAGCATCACGGAGGGGCGTGACTGGACCTTTGTGCTCGACTATTCGGGCTCGATGTCAGGTAAGTACCACAGCCTGGTCGAAGGAGTACGCAAGGGCTTGCATAAATTACAGCCAAACGATCGTTTCCGCGTTGTGCTGTTCAACAACCAGGTCAATGAGCTGACATCCGGTTACCTGACCGCCAGCCCCGGCAATGTCGAACGCATCATCCAGCAACTGGAACATACCCAGCCGGATGGTGGAACCAACCTGTTCGCGGGGCTCGAGCGCGCGATCAAACGCCTCGATGCCGACCGCAGCAGTGCCATTATCCTGGTTACCGATGGCGTGGCCAACGTGGGCCGCACTGAGAAAAAGGATTTCCTCGAACTGATGAAGAAACACGACGTGCGCCTGTTCACCTTCATCATGGGCAACAGTGCCAATACCCCGTTGCTGGAGGGTATGACCAGCGTATCCAACGGCTTTGCGGTCAGTATTTCCAATAGCGATGATATCGTCGGCAAGATTATGGAAGCAACATCCAAGCTGACCCATCAAGCCCTGCACGACGTGAAGCTGAACATATCCGGCATCAAGGTCAAAGACCTGAGCCCGGAACATATCGGCAGCCTGTATCGTGGACAACAACTGATCGTATTCGGTCACTACTGGGGTTCTGGCAACGCCAGGGTCAGCCTGGAAGGTAAGGTCTCCGGTGCGGAAAAAACCTACTCGACCGAGTTCGACTTCCCTGAGCAAAGCACTTTGTACCCGGAAATAGAACGTATGTGGGCATATGCCAAGATCGAAGATCTGCAAAACCGCATGGACTATTACGGTCAGGATAAGGATATGGAAAACGCGGTTACCGACCTGGCCATTGAGCATGGCCTGGTCACCGACTATACCTCGATGATCGTATTGCGTGAAGAACAGTTCCAGCGGTACGGGATTGAACGCTTGAATGCAAAACGGGTCGAGCAAGAGCATTTGGCTCGTTCCCAACGTCAGCAACAAGCGGTGACATCACATCGAGTCGACAATCGTCAACCCATGTACCAGAATCCGGCGCCGACCCATTCGAGTCCGGGTGGTGGAGGTAGTGGCGCATTTGGTCCCTGGTCGTTATTGCTGCTGCTGGGAGCACTATTGCTGCGGCAATTTGATCGGGCCAGAGGTTAATATCCACCAATGGAAAAGCCGCTCGCAAGAGCGGCTTTTTGCTGGGTGCAAGCCCGGCGCCTGGCAAATAGCAAGCCCTGAACTGAATCAGGGGCAAGATCAGGGCAGGAAGTTGTTCATGAAACGAGCCGGTTTTGAAATTTTGTACATATCATAGCGAATGACGCCTACATTCTGATTCAGGTTGTACAGGCGACCATTCAGTTCGATCATATTGCTATCGATGACGCCCAGGTCAAAGTTGACCGATGCCAGGCTGTAGTCGATTGACTTGATCGAGCGGTCCATATAATCCATCTCGACGTTGATCCCGGCCATCGATTGCTCCACCGAGGGCATATAGTTCATATGTTCGCCAATGCTGGCGGTGTGAGTGGTCACCTCGACCATTTCCTCGGCAACCACGGAGAAATGCGAGGTCATTTCGTCCATGCTCAGCACAATTGAACGCATCGAGCGGTCGAGGTCGACCAGCAGGTAGAGGTTGACGAAGGCAAGGATGACCAGGAACAGGGTGATACCCCGAATCAGCAGGTTGGTGACTTCTCGCCGTTTCAGGCCGGCCTCGTTGTGTTCGTCGATGTGCTGCTCGATCCGCTCCATGGTGCTGCAGGCATGTTCCATCAGGTCCCAGAACTGGTCATCACCCTCTGCTTGCGCTTGCTTGGTCATCTCGCTCACCTCAGGGTAACACCTTCATCGGCTCGGCCATGCGATAGGTTTCCACCCCGACGCCGCTGACCGAGGTCTGCATGCTGGCCAGCTGCTGGTTGACCTCCTGGATGTGCAGTTGCAACTGGCTCATGTACTGGCTAACCTCGCCCATCGATTGATGGATGTTCTCGACGCCATGGTGCAGGCTGGTAGTGGTTTGATGGGCGAGTTGCATATCCCGATCAAACGCCTCCATCAGGGCGACCCGAGTGTCGATATGCTTGAGGATCTGGTTGACCTTGCGCATATTGTCTTCCACCTCGGCAAAATGAGAATTCATCTGTTTTACCCCCTCGTTCATGTGCCCGACCTGGGAGCTCAGCGAATACAGCAGCAGGAAGATGGAGAATCCGACCACGCCGAGGATGATCATGCCGACCCTGACCGTGCTGTTGAGGCGGATTGACTGGCGGATATAGATATCGACCTTGCGGTCCATGATGTTGTCGAACTTGGACACCATCGATTTCAGTAATTCGTTATGGTTCTGCTCCACGGATGCGATCTCCACAAGCTAGTTTCTTACCAAGATCCCACATTCTATTAGATTTTTCACTTGCGTATTTGGTTTTATGATTCTGCGGTCGATGCGGCTTGCCGAGGCTGGTCCTGTTTGGGTCTGCGCGCAGCCAGCACCCTGGCGGATGGTGGTTTTGGCGTAAAAATATAAATAATGCCAATTAAAAGATTAATGGCAAAACATCGACATTGTGGGTTTATTTTGCAGTGCAGCATAGCTATCTTAGCGCCAGTTCACAGCTGAATTAACCTGGAGGTAAGGGGATGGCGGTGCATAAGACAGATATCCTGTTGATCGGCGGCGGTATCATGAGCAAGACCCTGGCGACGCTGGTGAATCAGCTGGATTCATCGCGCCACATCACCTTGGTGGAACAGGCATCGAGCCTGGCGACCGAGAGTACAGACGCCTGGAACAACGCCGGTACCGGTCATGCGGGTTATTGCGAGCTCAATTACACACCCCGGTTGAGCAATGGTGAAATTTCGCGCGAGCGAGCCTTGAATATCAACGCCCGCTTTGCGGAGTCTCTGCAGTTCTGGAGTAGTCTGGTACACCAGGGCAGGTTGCCGGCAGCATCGAATTTCATCAATCGGGTGCCGCATTTGAGCTGGGTCCACGGTAGAGACAATGTCGATTTTCTGTCCGCCAGGCAAGCTGCCTTGTCCAGTCATCCATTGTTCGAAGACATGGCATTTGCCGAAGATCGGGCGACGCTCGATGAATGGCTGCCGTTGATGATGCAAGGACGCGATAACAACGAGCCGATGGCCGCGACCCGGGTAGGACATGGGACCGATGTTGATTTCGGCGCTATTACCCGTCATCTGGGGGAGAACCTGTCTGCCCAGGAATCGGTCGATCTGTGGCTGTCGTCAACGGTTTTGGGTCTGCGCAAGCAAGGCGATCGCTGGCGGGTCAAAACCAGGCATCCGCTGGCCGGGGTTAGAACCATAGACGCCGGCTTTGTGTTTATTGGCGCCGGTGGCGCCACCCTGCCGCTGCTGCAAAAGGCGAAAGTCGCGGAAGCACGAGGCTATGGAGGTTTTCCGGTTTCCGGTATCTGGTTGGCCAGTGACAACATGCAGTCTGCCAACACTCATCAGGCCAAGGTCTACGGCATGCCGCCGCTGGGCGCCCCACCGATGTCAGTGCCTCACCTGGATACGCGATTCATCGATGGTCGTTCAGCCCTGCTGTTTGGCCCTTTTGCCAGATTTACCACACGCTTCTTGAAAACCGGCAGCAATCTCGATCTGTTCAATTCCATCCGCACGCATAACCTAAAACCGATGTTGGAGGCAGCCAACGATCACTGGGCATTGACCCGCTTCCTGATCAAAGAGTCGCTAAGCTCCGGCGATCGGCGGTTGAATCACTTACGCCAGTTTCTACCTTCGGTGAAGCCCGAAGAATGGCATCTGCGCCGGGCCGGGCAAAGGGTGCAGATTATCAAAGTCGATGACAAAGGGCGGGGTAAGCTGGAATTCGGTACCGAGGTCATAACCACCGGAGATCGTTCGATGGCGGCCCTGTTGGGTGCCTCCCCCGGCGCTTCAACCTGTGTTTCGACGATGCTCGACGTGATCAGGCGTTGCCTGCCTGACCTGCTGCAGGGAGTGGCGCTGGCGCGACTGCAGGCATTGATTCCATCCTATGGGGGTTCATTGTTGAATGACGCAGAGTTGGTGCGCGATGTGCGCAGCTATACCCAGCAGACCCTGGAGCTGGATCAATCCCGTCCACGACAGATCAGGCAAAGCGATCTGTATCTGCAAACAGGCAGTTAACGCGGGGGAGATAACAGGCTTTGAATCGTCACAGGTAAGTTGGTGGGCCCGGCTGGACTCGAACCAGCGACCAATGGATTATGAGTCCACTGCTCTAACCAACTGAGCTACAGGCCCTTGAAAAGGTGAGGAATTGTAACCGAAGAAGGAGTTGCAACCAACCGGATATCAAAGGTATCCGGTGGCTAAACTTAGTCCGCGTCGATAAAGCTTCTAAGCTGTTCTGAGCGGCTGGGATGACGCAGTTTACGCAGGGCCTTGGCTTCGATCTGACGGATCCGTTCGCGGGTGACATCGAACTGTTTACCGACTTCTTCCAGGGTGTGGTCGGTGTTCATGTCGATGCCGAAGCGCATACGCAGCACCTTGGCCTCGCGCGGGGTCAGGCTGGCCAGAATCTCGCGGGTGGACTCGGACAGCCCGGCGCTGGTCGCGGTTTCCGCCGGCAGCATGACGTTGGTGTCCTCGATGAAATCGCCCAGATGCGAATCTTCGTCGTCACCGATCGGGGTTTCCATCGAGATCGGTTCCTTGGAGATCTTCAACACCTTGCGTACCTTGTCTTCCGGCATATCCATGCGTTCAGCCAGTTCTTCCGGCAGCGGCTCACGGCCGAGTTCCTGCAGCATCTGGCGTGAAATACGGTTGAGCTTGTTGATGGTCTCGATCATATGTACCGGGATGCGAATGGTGCGCGCCTGATCCGCGATGGAACGGGTGATCGCCTGGCGAATCCACCAGGTGGCATAGGTCGAGAATTTATAACCACGGCGATATTCGAACTTGTCGACCGCTTTCATCAGGCCGATGTTGCCTTCCTGGATCAGGTCGAGGAATTGCAGACCGCGGTTGGTGTATTTCTTGGCGATGGAGATGACCAGGCGCAGGTTGGCTTCGATCATTTCCTTCTTGGCACGCCGTGCCTTGGCTTCACCGATCGACATCTTGCGGTTGATTTCCTTGATGTCGTTGATTTTCAGGCGTGCCTGTTTTTCGATACTGACCAGGCGTCGCTGATGGCGGACAATCTCTTCCTTCAGCGTGTCCAGCTTACCGGCGTAGTCCTTACCGGTAGCAACCTGATCGTCGATCCAGTCCATGTTGGTCTCGTTCTGCTTGAACGAGTGGATGAAATCCTTGCGCGGCATCGCGGCCTGTTTGACACAGATATCCAGAATCGCGCGTTCGTTGGCGCGAATCCGGTTGATGACATCTTTCAGGTTGAGTGCCAGCTCATCGACAAAGGACGGCATCAGCTTGATTTCCATCAGTTGCTTGACGGTGTCGTCCAGGTGTTTTTCACATTGCTCGATTTTTTTATCTTCCGATGCCTTCATGGCCTTGGCGAAAGCTTTTTCAATCGAGCTGAAACGTTCTTCCGCCTCTTCCGGATCGAGACCGGTATCCGGCTCGGCCGAGGACTCGTCATCGTCATCGGAATCTTCACTGGTTTGCGCTGATGCCGGCAGCGGGATCGCATTGGGGTCCTCGTTGGGATCGACATAACCGACAATCAGGTCGGCCAGCTTGGCCTGTTCGTCGCGTACTTCCTGGTAGCGCTCGAGGATCAGGCGCATGGTGTCCGGATAACGGGCCAGGGCCGACATGGCCTGGTTGAGACCGTCCTCGATACGTCGCGCAATCTTGATTTCACCCTCACGGGTTAAAAGTTCGACCGTGCCCATTTCGCGCATATACATGCGCACCGGGTCGGTGGTGCGGCCGAATTCACTGTCCAGTGAGGCCAGCGCGGCAGCGGCTTCCTCCACCGCGTCTTCATCCGGCTCGTTTTCGGTGTCGCGCAGCAAATCATCGGCATCTTCGGTGGGGGCGGTTTCATGGACCTTGATGCCCATGTCGTTGATCATGCGAATGATATCTTCGATCTGTTCCGGCTCGACGATGCCGTCGGGGAGATGGTCATTGACTTCCGTATAGGTCAAAAAGCCTTGCTCTTTGCCCTTGGCAATCAGTTCTTTCAGGCTGGATTTCTGGTTTTGGTCCATAGAGGGTCGAAGTCAAAAAATGGTGGAAAAGAACTCATCAGTATATAAGGTTTTTTTGATTTTTTCCAAGCTAATCACTTATTTTTATGACCGTTTGAGCAATTGGCTGTATTCCATTTTTTCCCGTTCGTCCAAATCATCGCCATTGAGCAATTTCTGCTGCAGGCGCTGGAACCGGGAATCGGCGTACTTGGCACGTAAACGGTCAATCGCATCGATGAACATCGGCTGAATATCGCTATCTTCATCCTGCATCGCCGGTGTCATCGCCGCGATCTTGAACAGGTGTTCCTCATGCGGATGACCCTGAAAACGCGATAACAGGTTCTGCGAGCTGATTCCGGGTTCTTCATGGATGCAGTCGAGGATTTGCAGCAGCAGATCGATCCCCGGGATATCGGCTTCCGCCAGTTCTTCCAGATTGCCAGCGGTTTCGGCCAGGGATGGTTGTTGCAACAATAGGTTGATCGCGAGCCGGGTAGGGGTCCAGTGTTGTTCGGGGATCACGGTCTTGGTGATCTCGGCTTGCGGGTGGTCACCGATGATACGTAACAGATCAGCATCCAGCTTCATCGACAGGCGTTTTTCCAGCTCACGCAGGATCTCGTGCTTGAGGCTGGGCAGGCTAATCTGCTGGTAATAGGGGCGCAGTTTGTCCAGCAACTCGGCGCGTCCCTCCGGGCTGTGGGTTTCACCCTGGGCCAGCAATTCATCGAACAGGAACTCGGTCAGCGTGGTGGCCTGGGTTACCTGCTGCAGGAAGGCCTGCTGTCCGTGTTGCTTGATAAAGGTATCCGGGTCATGGCCATCGGGCAGAAACAGGAATCTTGCGATGCGCCCTTCCTTCAGCGCAGCCAGGCTGTTTTCCAGTGCACGCCAGGCCGCCTTGCGTCCGGCCTGGTCGGCATCGAAGCAGAACACCAGTTTCTTACACAGGCGGAACAGTTTCTCGATCTGACCGCCATTGATCGCGGTGCCGAGGGTGGCGACCGCGGTGGATAGGCCATGTTCGGCCAGCGCCACCACATCCATATAGCCTTCGGTGATGAAGATCTGGTTGATCTGGCTTGAAGCCTGCTTCATCTCGTACAGACCGTAGATTTCCTCGCCCTTGTGAAACACCGGCGATTCAGGTGAGTTCAGGTATTTGGGGTTATCCTCGGGATTGATGATGCGTCCGCCGAAGGCGATGGTGCGTCCGCGCCGATCGCGAATCGGGAACATGATGCGATGCCGAAACCGGTCATAGGTATTGCCGCTGTCATTTTGCACCAGCATTCCGGATTGCAACAGCTGTTGGGGATCTCCACTCAGGTTGTTCCAACCGGCCGGGGCGAAACCGATCGCGAAGGCCTTGGCGGTGCCGCCGCTGATGTTGCGGTGTTTCAGGTAGTCGATGGCTTCACTATGTTGTTTGAGCTGGTCCTGAAAATAACGGCTGCACTGTTCGAGCGTTGAGTAAAGGGATTGCGCCTGGGCGTCCTCTGCTCGACTCGGAGCATGGCCCTGTTCATGAGGCACCTCGACACCGAGATGCTGGGCCAATGCTTCCACCGCCTCGACAAAGTCCATGTGGTCATAATCCATCAGGAAGCTGATCGCATTGCCATGCGCCTGGCAGCCGAAACAATGGTAGAACTGCTTGTTCGGACTGACCGAGAACGACGGTGATTTTTCGTTATGAAACGGGCAGCAGGCCCAGTATTCTCGGCCTTTCTTCTTTAACGGAACCCGCGCATCGATGATCTCTACGATATCAACCCGGTTGAGCAGGTCATCGATAAATGACCGGGGTATCTTGCCTGCCATTTATCCTGAACCACTTACCACCAGGTGCTAGGCATTAGGCAGCTTCGCGACGCAGGGTTTCCAGCAGTGAGCGAACATCGGCAGCCTTCGGCTTGACCAGCCAGAACCGGCGCAGGTAATGCGGGAAGTCAGCGAGAATATGCTCAGCCCAGGCGCTACCGGTTTCCTCTACATGCTGTTCGATGATGTTCTGCAGATGCAGGCGGTGCTGTTCCATGTTCTCGGCCGAGATCCGATGGATATCGATCAGCTCGTGGTTGACCCGGTCAACGAAGTCCTTGTCGATATCCAGCACATAGGCAAAGCCACCGGTCATGCCGGCACCGAAATTGAGCCCGGTGCGTCCGAGCACGGTGATAATCCCACCGGTCATGTATTCGCAACCGTGATCACCAATGCCCTCGACTACCGCCCGGGCGCCCGAGTTACGAACCCCGAAACGCTCACCGGCGAGGCCGGAGGCAAACAGCTGGCCGCCGGTGGCGCCGTACAGGCAGGTATTGCCGATAATGGTCGCTTCATGGCTGGGGAAGTTGCTGTTCTCCGGCGGTGCAATAACCACCTTGCCACCAGCCATGCCTTTACACACATAATCGTTAGCGTCGCCACGCAGGTACATATCCAGGCCGCTGGCGTTCCACACGCCGAAACTCTGTCCGGCCGTACCGGTCAGGTTGAGCACCAACGGACTATTCAGCCCGGCGTCGCCGTGGGCCTTGGCGATCTCGCCCGACAGGCGCGCCCCAATCGAACGGTGGATGTTCTTCAGTTGATAGCTGAATGTTCCGCCCTGGCCGCTCTGGATTGCCGGCAGACAGTCCTTGACCATCTGCTCCGCCAGTTCACCCTTATCGTAAGGCATGTTCTTCGGCTCGATGCAGTATTGCGGCAGGTCCTTGGCCAGGCCACCGTCGGATAGCAGCGGCTCGAGATTGAGTCGCGACTGGCGTCCGGTCTGACCCTCGGTGATTTCCAGCCATTCGGTGCGGCCAATGATATCGGCCAGGCGCCTGACCCCCATCGAGGCGAGGATTTCACGCACATCCTGGGCGACGAAGCGGAAGTAGTTCTTGACCTTTTCCACGTTGCCGTTGAAGTGGATCTCGCGCAGTACCGAGTTCTGGGTGGCAACCCCGGTGGCGCAGTTGTTGAGGTGACAGATCCGCAGGTACTTGCAGCCCATCGCCACCATCGGACCGGTACCGAAGCCGAAACTCTCGGCGCCGAGGATCGCCGCCTTGACGATATCCAGGCCGGTTTTCAGACCGCCATCGGCCTGCACCCGCACCTTGTCGCGCAGGTTGTTGGCGCGCAGTACCTGGTGGGTTTCGGTCAGTCCCAGCTCCCATGGGGAACCGGCATACTTGACCGAGGTCAGCGGACTGGCACCGGTGCCACCGTCATAACCGGAGATCGTAATCAGGTCAGCGTAGGCCTTGGCAACCCCGGCCGCGATCGTGCCGACCCCGGCTTCCGCCACCAGTTTGACCGATACCAGGGCATCCGGATTGACCTGCTTGAGGTCGAAGATCAGCTGCGCCAGATCCTCGATCGAGTAGATATCGTGATGCGGTGGCGGCGAGATCAGGGTGACGCCGGGCATCGAATGACGCAGCCGCGCAATCAGCTTGTTGACCTTCTTGCCGGGCAGTTGGCCGCCCTCGCCGGGCTTGGCGCCCTGGGCGATCTTGATCTGCAGCACCTCGGCGTTGACCAGGTAATGCGGGGTCACGCCGAAACGACCGGACGCAACCTGCTTGATCTTGGACATCTTGTCGGTGCCGTAACGTGCCTTGTCCTCACCGCCCTCGCCGGAGTTGGAGCGGCCACCGAGCTGGTTCATGGCCTGGGCCAGGGTTTCATGCGCTTCTGGCGACAAGGCGCCCAGCGACATGCCGGCCGAGTCGAAACGCATCAAAATATCTTCCAGCGGTTCGACTTCCTCGATATCGATTGCCTGTTTTGGCTTCAGGTGCAGCAGGTCGCGCAACGCCGCGGTGGGACGTTTGTTGACGATCTCGGCATACTGCTTCCAGTCGGCGTAATCACCGGAGGTCACGGCCTTTTGCATGGTCTGCACCACATCCGGGTTGTAGGCATGGTATTCACCACCATGCACGTACTTGAGCAAGCCGCCCTGGGAAATTGGTTTGCGTGGGTTCCACGCCAGTTTGTTCAGCTTGGCGGCATCTTCTGCCAGATCCTCGAAGTTGGCACCGTCGATGCGACAGGTGGTGCCGGTAAAACACAGGTCTACAACGTTGCGGTGCAGGCCGACGATTTCAAATAACTGCGAGCCGCGGTAACTGGCGATGGTGGAAATGCCCATCTTGGAAATGATCTTGTAAATACCCTTGTTGATGCCTTTGCGGTAATTGGCAACGATACGCGCATGATCCTGCTCCTCGATCTCGCCGGAATCTGCCATGTCCAGCAGGGTGGCATAGGCCAGGTAGGGGTAGATCGCGGTCGCGCCATAACCGATTAATACCGCCATATGATGCGGATCGCGCGCGCTGCCGGTCTCCACCACGATATTGGCATCACAGCGCTGCCCGGTCTGACACAGGCGATGATGTACGGCACCGGTAGCCAGTGCCGCATGCACCGGCAATTCATGCTTCGGAATCAGGTGATCGGACAGAATCAGGACCACGGCCTTTTCATGCACCGCATGTTCCGCCTGCTCGGCGATATCGATGATCGCCTGTTCCAAGGTAGTCTTGCTCGGATCATAACTGAGCTTGATGCGCTGGTGCGCATAATGCTTCTGGTCCGGGTGCTTCAGCAGCATATGAAATTTATGGTCGGACAGGATCGGTGAATTGGCTACCAGGCGGTTGGCATGCTCATCGGTCTCCCTGAACAGGTTATGTTCGCGACCGAAACAGGTCTCCAGCGACATGACGATCTTTTCCCGGTAGGGATCGATCGGTGGATTGGTGACCTGGGCAAATGACTGGCGAAAACTGTCATAAAGCGAACGCACCTGGTGCGACAACACCGGAAGTGGGGTATCGTCGCCCATCGACCCGGTGGCTTCCTGGCCGTCCTCGGCCAGTACCCGCAGAATCTGATCCTTCTCTTCGTAGCTGAGCTGGAACAACTTTTCATAGCGCTGCAGGGTTTCCCGGCTCATGGTTTCTTCCGGGATGAAGTTGTGCGTGGGGTCAGGTACCAGGTGCTGCAGGCCCTGATGTAACCATTTCTCATAGGGATGGCGGTTCTGCAGCATCTCGTCGATTTCATCCGACAGCAGCAGCTTGCTGTTCTCGGTATCCACCGCGAGCATCTGGCCCGGTTTCAGGCGGCCCTTGGTGATCACGTCGTCTGGATCGTAATCGTAGACCCCGATTTCCGAGGCCAGGGTGATATGCCGGTCCTTGGTCAGTACCCAGCGCGCCGGGCGCAGGCCGTTGCGGTCGGTGACACAGCAGGCATAACGGCCTTCGGTCAACACGATACCGGCGGGGCCGTCCCAGGGTTCCATGTGCATGGAATGATATTCGTAGAAAGCCTTCAGCGATGATTCCATGTGGTCGACATTCTGCCAGGCGGGCGGTACCAGCAGGCGCATCGCGCGGAACACATCGATGCCGCCGGACAGCATGACATCGAGCATGTTATCGAGCGAACTGGAGTCGGAACCGGACATATTGACCAGGGGATGCACCTGGCTCATATCGGGAATCAGGTCGGACTTGAATTTATAGGCACGGGCGTTGGCCCAGTTGCGGTTGCCCTGAATGGTATTGATTTCACCATTGTGTGCGAGATAGCGGAACGGCTGGGCCAGTTTCCACTGCGGCCAGGTGTTGGTGGAAAAACGTTGATGAAATACGCAGATCGCCGATTCCATCGCTTCATCGTTCAGGTCCTGGTAGAACACCGGCAGGTTGGCGGGCATGACCAGGCCCTTGTAGGATAATACCCGAGACGACATGCTCGGAATATAGAAATACTCGTCATCCTCGGCATGGGCCTTTTCGATGATCCGGCGGGCGATGAACAGTGAGCGTTCGAAATCCTCGACCCGGGTGTCAGCGGGGGCATTGATAAACGCCTGGTAGATTGCCGGCAGGGTGGTCAGGGCTTCCTCGCCACAGGCAGAGGAATCGGTCGGGACCTCGCGCCAGCCAGCCATGATCAGGCCCTGTTCGGCAACTTTTTCTTCGAACAGGGCTTTTTCCGCGGCGATGGTGGCGTCATCCGGTCGCATGAAAACCATGGCTGCCGCATACAGCTCGCTGAGCTCGATATTCAATTCCGCGGCTTTGCTGCGCAGGAACGAATCCGGTTTTTTCAGCAGCAGGCCACAACCGTCACCGGTCTTGCCATCAGCCGCGATCGCACCACGGTGAGTCAGGCGGGCCAGCGCCGATATCGATGTTTTGATCAACCAGTGACTGGGTTTGTTGTCGATATTGGCAATTAAACCAAATCCGCAACTATCCTTCTCAAAACTGGGATCATAAAGGCCTTTCAACGGGGTGTACTTACTCATATCAATAACCGGTTCATTTCATCAGGCTGTCGTGGTGCCCGTGCAGACGAATCTGCCGGTTGGGCAGCAGACAAAAGGCCGGTTATTATACAAGCCTAAGCTTTATCGATTCAATATGTGTGCATGGAATGGACGGGCATAGCTTTTATGCACTAAAAAAATGCGAGGCGAGTTCGGGGCGTTAGCCTAGAGTTCGGTCTTGATTTGTTTAAACTGGCGCGCCCAGGGCGAGGCGTTTTGCAAACTCTCCGGCAATTGGGCTTTGGCGATCTTGGCGGCCTGGTGATTGCGATATACCCCGTACAGCAGGCGATACAACTTCTTGCCATTGACTTCAGACGGATACCAGGCGGATTGATCGCAAATCTGGTGTTGCTGACAAAATTTCTGCAAATTGTCGATATTGGAGGCGGAAAACATCTGCAGACTATAGGATCGGTCGGGTTGTTGTTTGATCCAGGCCGTGCCAAAGGGGCCTTTTTCGCTGATCACTGCCGCTACCGCTGCCGGTTCTGGTTCCGGCTCAAGGTAGAGGCTGGCGGCGGTCAGGTAATCGCTGGCGCTGGGTAGAACCAGTTCCAGGCTGTCATGGTCTCGCTCCGGCATCGTCGGTTGGCGCGGCGACACATCCTGCATCACGCTATGCTGTTTGACGGATGAGGGAAAGGTGGTGGCGGTTTTCGGCAGCATGATAAACGCCAATAGCACTAACAGCAGGGCAAAAGGCAGATAAACCGTGGCATGAAAGCGGCCGATGGGTTTGGACATGGATGCTACCGTGTCGATACATAACTGGCGAACATGCTGGGGGTTTCCCTGGGCCAGCTTATGTATGCTGTAGAGTTGCAGCAGGCTGAACGGAGAGCGATTCTCGATGCCTGCATTTTGTAAAACGCGATACACATAGCGATGTAGATGCCACAATCCGAGCATATTATGTGGAAAGTCGCCCGGGTCTGTCTGCCGAAAAGCCTGGCTGAGTAATTGTTGCCAAGTTGCCTTCATCGTTCTAATCCCGCTTAGTTTTGTTCCAGGGTTTGCTGCAATAATGCCTTATCGTAATCACCGCTGATAAAGGCCTCGCCCAATTGTCTGAGTAACACGAATTTAATCACGCCCTGATCGACCTTCTTATCGATCGCCATGATGTCCATATACTGATCAACCGTCATTTCTGCTGGCGCTGCCACGGGCAGGTTTGCGCGTTGGATCAACTCGATCGCGCGCTGCTTGACCGATGGTTCAATCCACTGATGACGTACCGACAGGTCGGTGGCCATCACCATCCCCACCGCGACCGCCTCGCCGTGTAGCCAGTTGCCGTAACCCATGGCCGATTCGATCGCATGGCCAAAGGTATGGCCCAGGTTCAGGATAGCGCGCAGGCCGGCTTCTTTCTCATCCTCGGCCACCACCTCGGCCTTGATCCGGCAGGAGACCAGGATCGCCTCACTGATCGACCCCGGGTCTTTGTCCATCAGGGCCTGCATATTGTGCTCCAGCCAGCTGAAAAAATCAGCGTCGTAAATCAGGCCGTATTTGATCACTTCCGCCATACCGGCACTGAGTTCCCGCTGCGGCAGGGTGTCCAGCGTCGCGGTATCCGCGATCACGCACTGCGGTTGGTAAAAGGCGCCGATCATGTTCTTCCCGGCCGGATGGTTGACGCCGGTCTTGCCGCCGACCGAGGAATCGACCTGCGACAGCAGGGTGGTTGGAATCTGGATAAAGTTAACCCCGCGTTGATAGATCGCCGCGGCGAACCCGGTAATGTCACCAATTACGCCGCCGCCCAGTGCAATCAGGGTGGTTTTTCGATCATGACGTTGGCCAATCAGGGTATCGATGATGCGTTCGATCGAGGCCAGGGTCTTGTATTGTTCGCCATCCTCCAGGATCACCGTGTCATAACGAATGTCACGGCTGCGCAGGGATTGCTCAACCTTGTCCAGGTAGAGCGGAGCTACCGTGGTATTCGACACCACCACGGCGCTGCTGCCATTAATGTGATCGGTCACCAGCGAGTGATTGTCCAGCAACCGGTGACCGATATAAATCGGGTAGCTGCGCTCGCCAAGATCAACATTAAGCTGGTGTAAGGGTTTCATGAATCGGTCAGGTAGCGTGGTAACTTGGGGAGGATTTCAGCGGCCACCTTGCGGGTAAGCTTGCCGTCGGTTGGGACCCGTAAATCTGCCAGTTCGATATACAGGGGTTTTCTCTGTTGCAACAGGGCCTCGAGCCGCTCACGCGGATTTTCGGTTTGCAGCAGGGGTCGCTTTTTATCATATTTCAGTCGTTCCAGTTGTTGCTCAACCGTGGTGTCGAGGAAGATGATATAACCTGAAGCCCTGAGTAATTTGCGGTTTTCCTCTTTGATGACCGAACCGCCCCCGGTTGCCAGCACGATATTCTTCCTCGCGGTCAGTTCCTGCAACGCCTTGGTTTCCCGCAACCGAAAACCTTCCTCACCCTCGATATCAAAAATTCGCGGGATATCGACACCGGTCTTGTTCTCGATAAAATGATCACTGTCGATAAATTCACGATCCAGGCGGGCAGCCAGTATCTGTCCGATCGTGGACTTTCCCGACCCCATGGGGCCAATCAGGATAATATTGTTCGCGCTCATGAGCTGGTTGCATACAAATCAGGCGCGAATTTTAGGTATGCCTGCCCCGATTTACAAGTGCCCTGCCACCACGGCAGGGCAGATACTTGACTAGCGAATGTCGAGGTTGGCTCCCTGCAGTATCTTCGGGGTCACGAATATCAACAATTCAGAGCGATCATCCCGGGCCACCGTGGACTTGAACAGATTACCGATCAGCGGCAGATCGCTGAAGAAAGGTACCCGAGTAACCTGCTGGCTCTGGGTGGTTTCATAAATACCACCCAGGACCACGGTCTGGCCATTATCCACCAGCAGTTGTGATTGAACCTCGCGGGTGTCGATGGTCGGTGCGAACAAGCCCTCACCGAAGGATACGTCCTCACCACGTGAATCCTTTTTCACGTCCAGATCCATGATGATACGGTCATCCGGTGTGATTTGCGGCGTGGTCTCCAGCGACAATACGGCCTTTCTGAATTTCAGGGTGGCGGTACCTTCATCTAGTTCCAGATAGGGAACCTCGACACCTTGTTCGATTCTCGCGGTGTGAGAATCAGAAGTGATGACCCGCGGACTGGAGACGACCTCACCCCGGCCTTCGGTCTGTGCAGCCGACAGCTCAAGCTCGAGCAGGGTGCCGACCGGTAGCTTGGCCAGCGCCAGGCCGATCGAGCCAGCCGGGTTTTGTACCGGCATGTTGACATTGAGACGGTCAGTACCACCCGACAGGATCGGCGCGGTACTATTGATCAAGCCGGTGGTTCCGGAAGTACCGCCCAGGCTGCCAGCGCTTGCGGCACCGTCACCGCTTTGATTGGCACCGAAGCTATCGTTGCTGACGCCGAACCTGACGCCCAGTTCCTTGCTGAAATCGTCATTGGCGATGACCACGCGTGATTCGATCAACACCTGTCTAACCGGGATATCCAGCTCGATCAATAACTGGCGTACATTAGACAGGCTGGAGTTGGTGTCCTTGACCAGCAGGGTATTGGTTCTGGAGTCAACGCTGACTGAGCCACGCGGCGACAGAATGGCGTTGTCTTTCAGTTTCAACAGTTCGGCGATATCTGCGGCCTTGGCATAATTGACCTTGATAAACTCGGTGCGCAGCTGTTCCAGTTCTTCCACCTGCTTGCGCGCCTCGAGTTCGAGTTTTTCCCGCGCCGCGATTTCATCGGTGGGTGCGACCAGGATTACGTTACCCGCGCGGCGCTGGGCCAGGCCCTTGGTCTTGAGGATGATATCCATCGCCTGGTCCCAGGGAACATTCTTCAGACGCAGGGTCAGGTTGCCTTCGACCGAGTCACTGACCACCAGGTTGAGACCGGTGAAATCGGCCAGCAGCTGCAATACCGAACGGACCTCGATATCCTGGAAGTTAAGCGACAGTCTTTCGCCGGTATAACCGAATTTTTCCTTCTTGCGTTTTTCCTCTTCTTCCTTGGAGATTGGTGCCACTTCAATCGTATAGACCTTGTCGGTCTGGTAGGCCAGGTGTTCATATTCACCGGTCGAGGTGATGGTCATTTTCACCGTCGGGCCATCCTGGACCGCGTCGATAAAATTGATCGGGGTGGCAAAATCGCTGACATCCAGTCTGCGCTGCAATTCCTCAGGCAGCTGGGAAGACAGAAACTCGACCAGGACCTGATCGTTCTCGCGCCAGACGTCGGTAGAGATAGCGCTGGTGGTCAAATCGATGATGACGCGACCTTCGCCATTGTCACCACGTTTGAAATCGATATTGGTGATGCCCTTGGCCAGGGGTGCAACCTCGGGTTCGACGACTGCCACCGGGGTTACGCCACTGCCTTCGCCGGCAGCCATCTGGGCCACCGGTGCCCCGCCTTCGGCTCCCGCCAGGGTCACAATGACCTGGTTACCACTGACCGTGGTCGTATATTCGGTGGAGCGGGACAGGTTGAGAACAACCCGGGTGCGGTCTTTGGAAGAGGCCGACAGAATGCTTTGCATCGCGCCTATACCCACGCGCATGGCCCGTTGTTTGAGTTTGTTTTCGGTGTTAGCGAAATCCAGCGCGATACGGGCGGGATCCTCGATGGTGAAAGAGCGTGGTTCGATGGCGGGTTCACTGAAGGTGAATACCAGTTGAACCGCGTTACCGGTCATGACCGAATAATCCAATCCGATCAAGTCTCGCGCCTGGGCGACCCCGAGGTTGAAAACAACGACCAATGCAAGAATTAGCTTTGTTATCGTAGCAGCTTTCATATTAATTCCTGTCATGTATTTCATTTGAAAAGCCCTCGTTATTCAATCAGCGCCAGCGCTGCTGAACGTTCGATAAAATTGCCCAGTCCATCCGGGACGATTTCAGTTATTGTAATTTCCCCATCGCTAACGGTAAGGATACGACCGTGGTTTTGGCCCATGAAATTACCTTCCAGAACGCGATGAATGGTGTTATCCGGTGCAAAAATCAGCCCCCACTTGGTACCATCCTTATCGACCGTACCCTTGAAACGTAAAGTATCGAGCGGGAAATCTTCCAGCGGCTCACGCACGCGGTCCATATCCGGTCGAGGACCGCTGGCGGTCTCACTGATTTCGGCTTCGAGCGCCTGGTCCGGGCGGCGGAAATCGACGATCTTGAACGGATCACGCAGGCTCTGACTGGCATACTCAAAATTCTGATAGGGTACGAACGGCGGAATCGGCTCAACCCGGCCCGGTGGCTTGGCCTTGGTCTGCTGGACAAACTGTTGTAAGTCACCCATGCCCTGGCTACAGGCATTGAGGCCGATGACGGTGACCATGGCCAGGACAGATCTGAAGAAGAACTGGCGCGACAACATCATTGCTCATCCTCCTTCAGGTATCGATAGGTTCTGGCAGTCGCGGTCATTTCCAGTTTCTCGTTCCCGGCACCGCCATCCTTGTCATCACTCTTTTGCCTGACCAGTTTCAGGTTGTGCATGGTGACGATCCGCGGTAACGCGGCGACACCACTGATGAAAGATGCCAGGTCGTGATAATGCCCGGAAACCTCGAGGGCGATCGGCAGCTCGGCATAGAAACCTTTCTTCTCTTCCGCGCTGGGTTTGAATTTCTTGATTTCAAGGCCGTTGGCAAGGCCGGTCTGGGAGACGTCGACCAGCAGGGATTCAACATCGGTACGTTCCGGCAGTTGGCGTAAGATGGCCTGGAACGAGGCCTGCATTTCCGCCAACTGCTCCTTGTACAACTCGAGCTTGGCGGCCTGGCCGGCCTTGACCGAAAATTCGCTTTTCAGTTCGTTTTCTTTCTGTTCTATCTTTTTCAGTTCATCCAGTTGCTTGGTGGTATCGAAGTAGATACCGGCGCCGATGACCGCAACGAACAGCACCGCCAGCACGCTGTATTTGACGACATTCGGTGCATTCCCAATGTTGTTGAAGTCTAGATAATGTTGGAGTTCGTCTAACGTCATTACAGTTGACCTCCGGCTATTTCTTCTTCATCGCTGGCAGTGGGTGATGTCTGCTTGACCGTGAGGATGAACGAGCTGATCCGGGTAACGGTTTTATCCTCGATTTCGATAACGTCGAGATTCGGGTCTTTCAGCCAATCCGAGTTATTCAGGTTACGCATGTAGCTCGAGACCCGGGCATTCGATTCGGCCTCGCCGGTGATTTTGAGGACGTCCTGGGTCTGCTCCATGGTCTTCAGGTAGACCCCGTTGGGTACCGAGGTCACCAGCTCGGTGAACAAATGGACGATAGTAGGGCGGCTGGCCTGGAGATCCTGGATGACTTCCATCCGCTCGATCAGGCTCTTGCGGACCTTCTGCAGTTCCTGGATTTCCTTGATTTCCTCATCGAGTTTGGAAATTTCATTGGTCAGGAACTGATTACGGCTTTTCTGGTAATCGGTTTTGGTAACCATCTGGAAATGAATCAGGCCCACGATGGCGGCAGCCAGCATGAAGGTCAGGGCGGCCATCGAGACAAATTGTTTTTGTCTCTCCTGGCGTAATTCGTCGCGCCAGGGTAACAGGTTAATACGTGTCATAAGTGCTCAGTCCCCCGAATAGCCAGGCCGGTCGCGATCAGAAATGAAGGTGCGTCGGACATCAGGTTAGCCTTGTTGATCTTGTTGGAGCTGGCCATATCCTGGAATGGATTGGCGATACTAGTGGGCACCCCGATATGGGATTCGGTCAATTCCGCCAGGTTGCTCAAGGAAGCGGTGCCACCACCGATCAACAGATGATCGATACTGCTGATATCAGAACCGGCGGAGTAGAAAAACTGTAAGAAACGGCTGATTTGCTGGGTGGTGGTCTCCTTGAACGGATCCAGAACTTCCGGTTCGTAATTATCCGGCAGTCCACCCTGGCGCTTGGCCAGCCCCGCTTCTTCATAAGAGAGTCCATAGCGACGCATAATTTCTTCGGTCAACTGCTTGCCGCCGAAAGGTTGTTCGCGGGTATAGATCAGTTGATAGTTGTTGATCACGCTCAAACTGGTCATGGTGGCGCCGATATCGACAATCGCGACCGTTTCATCGCGCTTTTCATCCGGCACCTGCGACACCAGCGTCTGGTAGGTGGTTTCCACCGTGTAGGCTTCGATATCGACGATTTTCGGGGTCAGGCCGGCGAGTTCCACCGCGGCCACGCGATCGTCGACATTTTCACTGCGGCAGGCCGCCAGCAGGACATCGACGGTTTCAGGGTTGTTCTCGGTTTCACCCATGACCTGGAAGTCGAGGTTGACCTCTTCCAGGGGGTAGGGAATATATTGGTCCGCTTCGAGTTGGATCTGGCCTTCCATCTCCTCGTCATTGAGGTTGGCCGGCATCGTGATTTTCTTGGTGATTACCGAGGAGCCGGCGACGGCAATCGCACAATACTTGGATTTAATCTTGGATTTGTGTAATGCTCGCTTTACCGTTTCACCGACGGCCTCCACTTCGGCGATGTTTTTCTCGACTATGGAATTCGCAGGTAGCGGTTCAACAGCTATACCTTCTATCTTGTAACTGGAACCAGATTTACTGAGTTCCAGCAACTTGACAGATGTAGAGCTGATATCCAAGCCGATCAGCGGTGGTTTTTTTGGCGTTAAGAACACAGGAGGCCCCTCGGTTGTGACTGTGCTAATGGTGTTGTTAGACGATAATTTACATTAACATTCACTTGTAACTATATATTTTGTTAAATCTTTCAAGCTCTTATCCAAGTCTAGTAGAAGATTTCAACGTTGTCGACACATTTTCATGTGATTGTTTATAAATATACCGTAACTTAATGAAAATTCTAGTAAAAATTTTATCAACAATGGCGGCTGCCGGGATATTGTTGTTTATCGCAGCTACCCTATATATCTTCCTGGTGCTGGTGCCTGATTTACCGCCGATTGATAATCTGCAGGATGCTGAGTTTCAGGTGCCACTCAGAATATATGATAAAAATGAATTTTTGCTTGCTGAATATGGTGAGCATAGACGAATTCCGTTGGAATATGAGGATATTCCGAAAAAAATTGAACATGCCTTTCTGGCCGCAGAAGATGACGGGTTCTGGGAGCATGGCGGGGTCGATCCACTGGCCCTGATGGCGGCGGTTTATGAATTGGTGACCACCGGCAGCAAGACCCGTGGCGGCAGTACCATCACGATGCAGGTGGCGCGTAATTTCTTCCTGACCAAGGAGAAAACCTATACCCGTAAACTCAACGAGATCCTGCTCGCGTTGAAGATCGAACGCGACCTCGACAAGGAAACCATCCTCGAGCTGTATCTGAACAAGATCTATCTGGGTAACCGCGCCTATGGTGTGGTGGCCGCGGCCCAGGTGTATTACGGCAAGACCCTGGAGGATTTGTCCGTGGCCCAGGCCGCGATGATCGCCGGCTTGCCCAAGGCCCCCTCGCGCTACAACCCCATCATCAACCCGGAACGGGCGTTGATTCGTCGTGATCATATTATCCGCCGCATGGAGCAGTTGGGGCATATCACCGAGGAGCAATACCAGATCGCCAGGGCGGAGCCTGTCACCGCAGAGTTACATCGACCCAGCGTCAGTGCCGATGCACGCTATGTCACCGAGATGGTGCGTGCGGATGTATTCAATACCTACGGCAGAGAGGTCTACGGCTCAGGGCTGAACGTCTACACCACGATCGATGACCGACTCCAGACCTCGGCCAATCAATCCCTGCGCAAGGCCTTGCTGGATTACGATCGGCGCCATGGTTATCGGGGTATTGCCGGTCATATCGACCTGGAACAGGTCAAGACAGATCCGTTCGATGACGAACTGGTGGCCGAGGAACGCATCGGTAATCTGCGTAAGGCGGTCGTGATGGCGGTGGAAGAAGACCGGATCCAGGCCCTGTTGCCGGATTACCAGAATGTTGAAGTCATGTTTGCCGAAGCGATGGAATGGGCTCGACCCTATATCGATGAAAATCAGCTGGGTCCGGCGCCCAAGCAACCGGCCGATATCGTCCAGCCCGGTGATATCGTCTGGCTGGAACAGAAGGAAGATACCTGGTGGCTGGCCTCGGTACCCGATGTCGAGGGGGCCATCGTGTCGCTGGACCCGTCATCCGGTGCAATTCTGGCTTTGGTCGGCGGTTTTGACTACTTCCACAACAAGTTCAACCGGGCGTCGCAAGCCAAGCGCCAGCCGGGCTCCAATTTCAAACCATTCATCTATTCCGCGGCACTGGAAAAGGGCTTTACCTCGGCCAGTATCATCAACGATGCACCGGTGGTGTTCGATGACGATTCGCTGGAAGCGACCTGGCGACCGGAGAATTATTCCGGTCGATTTTACGGTCCGACCCGTTTGCGTGAAGCCCTGGTCAAGTCGAGGAACCTGGTTTCCATTCGCGTTCTGCAATCGCTTGGCCTGCGTTATGCCACCCGGTACGTAGAGCGTTTCGGCATGAACCGGAGTGACATGCCCTATGACCTGTCGCTGGCCCTGGGCAGTGGTGCATTCTCACCGTTGGAGATTGTGCGCGGCTATGCCGTATTTGCCAACGGTGGGTTCCTGGTGACTCCTTATTATATAAACCGGATTGATTCGAGTGAGGGTGAGGTCATCTTCGAGCATCAGCCGCTGACGGTTTGCCAGGGCTGTGAGACCGAACAGGAGCAGACCCAGGATGCAGCCACGCAAACCGCTACGACCAGTGCCGAACAAGCCGAGGAAGCGTTAGTGGATGTTCCGCAATATGCGCCACGGGTGATCAGTGAACAGAATGCCTACATCATGCGTTCGATCCTGCGCGAGGTGGTGCAGCGTGGCACCGCGGTCAGGGCCAAGGCATTGGGCCGCAGCGATATCGGCGGCAAGACCGGCACCACCAATGATCAAAAGGATGCCTGGTTCAGTGGATTCAATGATCAGGTAGTGACCACGACCTGGGTCGGTTTCGATGACCAGAAACCGCTGGGCAGCCGGGAAACCGGTGGCCGCGCGGCCTTGCCGATGTGGATAAACTATATGCAGGATGCCCTGCTGGGTACCCCGGTCAATCTGGAGGAACAACCGGAAGACATGGTGACGGTGCGGATTGATGCCGCTACCGGTGAGCGGGCCAATGAAAACACCGCCAACAGCCGCTTTGAGATCTTCCGCTTAGGACTGGAACCGCAGGAGCAGTCCTCGGGTCTCGCCGGCACTGACGTCGAGGTTCCGGCTGGTGGTTCCCAGGGCGCCCGCCTGATCGAAGAAGATATTGCCGAGGAAATTTTCTAGCGCCGGGTTGGCGAAGCGGGCCAGATCATGTTGCCCACCACCCCGGATACTATTGACTAGCGCCGGATCTCGCGGCCGAATTCATGCACCGCATCGACCAGCACCTTGAGGTGATCCGGGTTAACCGTCTGGTGGATGCCATGGCCAAGGTTGAAGACATGGCCGGGATGCGGACCGAACTTGTCGATCAGAGTTTTGGCATGCTGGCGGATGATATCCGGTGAGGCATACAGCACGTTCGGATCGAGATTTCCCTGCAGCGCGACCTCGTTGCCGATCCTCTGCCTGGCCTCATCGATCGAGATGGTCCAATCCAGGCCGACCGCGTTACAGCCGGTGGCAGCAATCTTCTCCAGCCATTGTCCGCCGCCCTTGGTAAACAGGGTGATCGGAATGGTCTCACCGTCATGCTCGCGGCTGACCTGTTGCACGATTTGTTGCATGTAACGCAGGGAAAATTCTGCATAGGCCTCGGGGGACAGGACGCCACCCCAGGTATCAAACACCATGACCGATTGGGCGCCAGCCTCGATCTGTGCATTCAAGTAGACCACGACCGCCTGGGTCGTCACCTCGAGGATTTGGTGCAGGGCATTGGGGTCGCCATACAGCATACCCTTGCAGTTATGATAATCCTTGGAGCCGCCGCCCTCGATCATGTAAGTCGCCAGGGTCCACGGGCTGCCGCTGAAACCGATCAAAGGCACCAGGCCGTCGAGTTCCTGCCGGATCAGGGTAACTGCATCGGTCACATAGCGCAGACTGTCGGCGGGGTCGGGCACAAACAGCTTATCGATATCAGCGTGGGTGCGCAGTGGTCGTTCGAATTTAGGTCCTTCACCGGTACTGAAATACAGTCCCAGGTCCATCGCGTCCGGAATGGTCAGGATATCGGAAAACAGAATCGCCGCATCCAGGTCAAATCTGCGCAAGGGTTGCAGGGTGACCTCACAGGCAAGCTCGGGATTTTTACACAGGTCGAGAAAACTGCCGGCCTGCTGGCGGGTCTCGCGGTATTCGGGGAGATAGCGTCCGGCCTGGCGCATGATCCAGACCGGGGTGGTGTCGGTTTCCTGTTTCAGTAATGCCTTGAGATAGCGGTCATTTTTCAGTTCAGCAAAACCCATCTAAAACAATCCCGGATTATACTTCCAGGTAATCCAGGATGCCCTCGGCGGCAATGCGGCCTTCATTGATCGCGGTTACCACCAGGTCTGAGCCGCGCACCATATCACCGCCGGCAAAGATCTTTGGGTTGGTGGTCTGGAACGCGAATTCACCCTGTTCCGGGGCGACCACGCGGCCACCTTCATCGGTCGAGATTTCGTGCTGGGTAAACCAGTCGGCCGGGTTAGGGCGGAAACCGAATGCGATCAGCACCGCTTCGGCCGGGATAATCTCCTCGGAGCCTTCGATCACCTCGGGCCGACGCCGTCCACGCTCATCGGGCTCGCCGAGGCGGGTTGAAACCACCTTGATGCCTTCCACCCGGTCATCACCGACGATTTCCACCGGCTGGCGGTTGAACAGGAAGTTGACGCCCTCTTCCTTGGCATTGGCAACCTCGGTGGCCGATCCAGGCATGTTCGCTTCATCACGACGGTAGGCACAGGTAACCTTGTTGGCGCCCTGGCGGATCGAGGTGCGGTTACAGTCCATCGCGGTATCACCGCCGCCGAGGACCACCACGTTTTTACCCGCCAGGTCGATAAATTCGGGTTTGGCGACGCCGGCAAAATCCATCTCGTTGTGGATGTTGGAGACCAGAAACGGCAATGCCTCATACACGCCCATCTTGTCTTCACCAGGGAATCCGCCTTTCATCGAGGTATAGGTGCCCATCGCAAGGAACACCGCATCATATTGTTTGATGATGTCATCCATCGAGATATCCTTGCCGATCTCGGTATTCAAACGGAATTCTATGCCCATCTCCTGCATAATCTCGCGGCGACGTTGGATGACGTGCTTCTCCAGCTTGAACGGAGGGATGCCGAAGGTCAGCAAGCCGCCGATTTCGGGATATTTATCGTAAACCACCGCTTTGACCCCGTTTCTGGCGAGGATATCGGCACAGCCAAGGCCAGCGGGTCCGGCGCCAATCACGGCCACGGTCTTATCGGTTTGGGTGACATGGCTAAGATCCGGGGTCCAGCCACTCTCGAGCGCGGTATCGGTGATGAATTTTTCTATCGAGCCGATGGTTACCGCGCCAAAGCCGGTGTTCAGGGTACAGGCGCCCTCGCACAAACGATCCTGGGGACAAATTCGACCGCAAACTTCCGGCAGGCTGTTGGTCTTGTGCGACATCTCGACCGCTTCGGACAGATTGCCGGCGGCGATCAGTTTCAGCCAGTTAGGGATATAGTTATGGACCGGGCATTTCCATTCGCAGTAGGGGTTGCCGCATTCGAGGCAACGATCGGCCTGCTCGGCTGCCTGTTTCATATCAAATTGATGATAGATTTCGGCAAATTCCTTGATGCGGTCACCGGCGTCCTTTTTTTCCGGGTCGTTGCGCTGGACGTCGAGAAATTGAAATACGTTTGCCATTTCCGGTTATCTCAGAGTGTGTGCGGTTCGTTAAACCTAACTCAGCCGGCTCTTGATCAGCTGGCTGACCTTGCCCATGTCGGCGCGGCCTTGCAACTGGGGCTTTAGCATGCCCATGACCTGGCCCATTTGTTTCATTTCGGTGGCGCCGGTGGAGGCGATGGCCTGCTCGATAAGATCGGCAACTTCAGCATCGCTGAGGGCTTCCGGCAGGTAGTCCTGCAGGATTTCCAACTCGGCCTGTTGGATGGCAACCAGGTCGTCGCGCTTGGCCTTTTCGAATTGAGCGATAGATTCGCGCCGCTGCTTGGACATCTTATCGATGACCGCGGTTACTCGGGCGTCATCCAGCTCAATTCTCTCGTCGACTTCGACTTGCTTGATCGCGGACAGGATCAAGCGTATCACTGCCAGACGGGATTTATCACCACTTTTCATGGTGCTTTTCATGTCTGAGACCAGTTTATCCTTGAGCGCAGAGGAGGCCATGGCCTTTCCTTAGTAGAGGCGTTTTCTGCTTCCGATCTCTTTCGACATGCGCTTGAAGTTACGCTTGACCGCGGCCGCAGCCTTACGTTTGCGCACTGAGGTGGGCTTTTCGTAATGCTGTCTGCGACGGGTCTCGGTCAGCACGCCGGCTTTTTCGCAGGCACGTTTGAATCGACGCAGGGCGAAGTCAAAAGGTTCGTTGTCCTTTACTTTTACTGTAGGCATATTAAAAATATCCGCTTAATTTGAAAAATCGTTGCTCGCAGCCGGTCGCTAAACCAGCAGCGCGTTTAGAGCCGGGCAATTATAAGGAGCAGGTAGGAAATTTCAATTGTTAAACGCTGGAAAAACCAAATAAAACAATGTGATGAAGGTTCTGGGCATAGAAAGTTCCTGTGATGAGACCGGAATAGCGGTTCTCGATGTCGAATCCGGCGAGTTACATCAGCGCCTGTATAGCCAGATCCAGCGCCACCGCGAGTATGGCGGCGTGGTGCCGGAACTGGCCTCACGCGACCATGTGGCCAAGGCCGGACCGATGATTCTCGAGTTGCTGGAACAAACCGGTGGCGTCGATAGTCTGGATGGTATCGTCTATACCCGCGGCCCCGGTCTGATCGGGGCCTTGATGGTTGGGGCTTCGATTGCCCGCGGTATGGGCTGGGCGTTGAACAAGCCGGTTTTGGGCGTGCATCACATGGAAGGCCATCTGCTGGCGCCGATGCTATCGGCGGATAAGCCGGAGTTCCCGTTTGTCGCGCTATTGGTCTCCGGCGGCCACAGCATGCTGGTCGATGTAAAGGCCGTGGGCCATTATCAGATCCTCGGCGAAACCCTGGATGATGCGGTGGGGGAGGCGTTCGACAAGACCGCCAAGCTGCTGGGTTTGCCCTATCCCGGTGGCCCTGAGCTGGCAGCCCTGGCGGCCGGAGTCACTGAATCGGAATTGGTGTTCCCGCGGCCGATGGTCGATCGTCCCGGCCTTGAATTCAGCTTCAGCGGCTTGAAGACCTTTGCCTTGAATACGATCCAGCGTCTGAGCCCGTTAACTGAGCAGGATCGGGCGGAAATCGCCTTTGCCTTCGAACGGGCGGTGGTGGAAACCCTGCAGATCAAATGTCAACGTGCGTTACAGCATACCGGCTATCGGTCGTTGGTGGTGGCCGGTGGGGTCGGGGCCAATCGACGTCTGCGTGCGCAATTGGCGGCGATGGCGGACAAACATGACTACCAGGTCTCGTTCCCGGCGATGGAATATTGTACCGACAACGGTGCGATGATCGCCTATGCCGGGGGCTTGCGCATGGCGGCCGGACAGCAGGACGTCGATGTATCCGATGTATTGCCGCGCTGGTCGCTGGAGGATCTGCCGGGCTTAGCTTCCAGCGTTTGATCGCTATTGATATGGCTGTCTGCAGCTCTGCGCAGCCAGCAATTATTCCTCTTTGAGGCTGCTCTTGTCCTCGCTGCCATCGAGCAGATTCTGGATGTTTGAGCGGTGGCGATAAATTAAGATCAGGGTCAACAGAACCATGATCCCGGTAACCGCCCAGTCTCCCTGTAACGCAAACACGATGAAGGGCATGCAGCTAAAGGCGACTAAAGCGGCCAGGGCCGAGTACCCGGTGGTCTTGGCGATGACCAGCCAGATTGCGACCACGCTGAAACCCAGCAGCCAGTCAAAGGCGACCACGAAACCGATCGCGGTAGCGACACCCTTGCCGCCCTCGAATCGATAATAGATCGGGTAGCAGTGACCGATGAAGGCGCTGAATCCGACCAGTGCGACAATAAAGTTATCCGGTATCAACATCGCGGCAATCAGCACCGGGATGAAGCCTTTCAGCAGGTCGCCGAACAAGGTCAGGGCAGCGGCTTTTTTGCCGGCAATACGCAATACATTGGTCGCGCCCGGATTATTCGATCCCTCGCTCCTGGGATCGGGAAAGCGCATGATCTTACTCAGGGTAATGGCCGACGAGAAAGATCCTAGTAAATAGGCGACGATGATGAAGCCTGCCGAAATGAAATGTAGATTTTCCAAGAGATCGATATCGTGTTGAAATCAATGGTCGGGAACTGTAACAGTTAACGCATGTCGAGCATAGAGGTGATATGAACGATCTGATCAAGATCTATCAGCAAGGTAGCGGGGACAACCT
>JAAUXZ010132070.1_pt1 | contig 57387 bp, 49 predicted proteins | sample 7278131 | NCBI WGS metagenome assembly JAAUXZ01 (sample SAMN14350119, study PRJNA611818) | marine sediment metagenome | isolation source: surface marine sediment (3m) | place: French Polynesia: Moorea | collected 2018-08 | reverse complement strand
GTCTGCTTTCCCGGATCAGCGCCCGATAGGCCGCCCATAAACCCCAGGTCCAGCATACAAACAGGAACACATCCGTGGTCATCACCAGGCCGAGGACGAAATAGAGCGGGGTCGACAGTCCCAGCAGCAGCCCCCACCAACCGGCCATGCGATCCTGCCAGAGATCACGGGCAAACAGATACAACAGCAACAGAAACAGGCTGGCGGCAATCCAACCCGGTAACCTGACCTGCCAGTCTCCGTGGCCGAACAACCCCTCACTGGCCGCGATCAACCAGGCCAGTAACGGACCCTTGGTGGCGTAGCTCCAATCGAGCTGTTGGGACCAGGTCCAGTACTGGGCCTCGTCGAAATGCATCTCCAGACCGGACAGGCGAGTCAACCAAAATTTCAGCGGCAGCAGGCCGAGGGCGATGACCAGCAGGTAGAACCACTCCCGGCGGGAGATCGAATCTTTCATGTTAGGGGGATGCTTTGGGTCGAATGGTTGGAGTGATACTCAGTCTTGGTTGGGCAAGGCGGCCCTGCTGCAAAACAAAGCGGTTACATCTCGAATCGCTGCAACCAGTATAATGACTCGGCATAATGCCAGGCAAGCCGGCAGACGATCCATAACATACAGACAGGCTTAACAATATTCATGTCAACCACTCCAGCCTTAAACCTGCCGCAGCTGCGCATCCTGCTGCTGTCCATCATCCTGGTCAGTTTTTATTTCAACATCCATGCTATCCCGCTGTTCGACCTCGATGAAGGCGCATTCAGCGAGGCGACCCGGGAAATGCTGATCACCGGCGACTTCATCTCCACCTATCTCGATGGCAAACCAAGGTATGACAAACCCATCCTGATCTACTGGCTGCAGGCGGCAAGTGTCAGCCTGTTCGGGGTCAACGAGTTCGCCTTCAGACTACCCTCGGCGTTGGCCGCCACCCTCTGGACCCTGGCGACTTTTCTGTTCATGCGCCACGTCAGGGATGAGCGGACCGGCCTGGCCGCGTCCATCATTACCGCGTCGGCCTTCGAGGTCTCGGTCATGGGCAGTGCCGCCACCGCCGATGCCCTGCTCAACCTGTTTATCGCTGGCAGCATGTTCACGGTGTTTCTCTACTGGCGGGAAGGCCGGCGGCGTTGGCTATGGTTGAGCTTCGTATTGATCGGCTTGGGATTTCTCACCAAGGGACCCGTAGCGGTACTGATCCCACTGGTGGTGAGTTTTCTGTTTTATGCCATCAAGCGTGACTTGAGTAACTGGCTCAGATTGGTTTTCAACCCCCTTGGTATCACCCTGTTTCTGCTGATTGCCGCACCCTGGTATGTGGCCCAGTATCTGAAGGAGGGCGAGGCGTTCATTGAGGGGTTTTTCCTGAAACACAATCTTGACCGATTTCAAAGCCCGATGGAGAAACATGGGGGCAGCCTGTTCTACTATGTTCCGGTAGTGCTGATAGCAGTCTTACCTTATACCAGCCTGTTGCTGAAGAGTCTCAGCGGGTTTCGCTCACAGCTGCGGGATGATCTCAGCCTGTTCAGCTTGCTCTGGTTTGGTTTTGTCATCGTCTTTTTCTCTCTCTCCGGCACCAAGCTGCCCCATTACGTCCTGTATGGTTTGACCGGCCTGTTTCTCATCATGGCCATGAACCTGTCGGCACCACGTTCCAGCTTCTGGTTGTTTCTCCCGGTGATCCTCTGGTTCGGCTTACTGCTAGTCCTGCCGGATGTCCTCGCAAGACTGCCGTCAAGCATCGAAGATCCCTTCGCCCGGGCGATGATCACTGACGCTGACGGGCGGTTCAGCCTGGCTTATCGACTGTTTTTTCTTGGTGCGATCGCCATCGTGCTATTTATGATGTTCGAACGAAAATTCACAATCAGCGATAAGTTGCTGAGCACCGGCCTGCTGTCCGTTCTGGGATTGTCGATGTTCTTACTGCCGATCGTGGGCGAGGTCAAACAAGGACCGATCAAAGAGGCAGCCGCCATTGCAAATCGAGAAGGTTATGAGCTGGTACGCTGGAAGCTCAACACACCCAGTTTCAGTGTCTACACCCAAAAGGTGACGCAAAGCAGGCGGCCGAAGCAAGGTGAGATCGTCCTGACCAAGATCAATTATCTGCCGGATCTACCGGATCATGAGATCCTCTACCAAAGAGGTGGTGTAGTGATGGCCAGGCTCAGTCCCTGATGTCGCGCCGGGATGCCGGCTGCAGGTCTGCCAACCAGGTGGCCAGATAGCCCAAGGCAGCCAGGCCGATGAGCATCTGCAGCGCGATGGCCTGCGGGTAGCCCAGATCTCGGGTGATCAGCAACCCGAGCGCACAGACGGCAAGGAACAGCATCAGCAAGAGACGCAACCGATAGCCCGCTTTCAGCGCCCAATGCTGGGCGATCCAGACCCCCAGCACCGCGCTGAGCCAACCACCGAAGATCCCAGCCAAGATATCGAGAGGCCAGTGTGCGCCAACCACGGCCCTCGAAAGTCCCGCCAGCAGGGCCAAGATCAGCAGCGAGAGCGCCAACAGGGGATGTACACCGCGTAAGATGATGACACCGGCCAGGGTGAACGCGGTAGTGGTATGTCCAGACGGGAATGAGTGACTTTTCAACGCCTGACCGATCACATGCACGGCATCATTACCCAGCATCACCAAGGGACGCGGGTTGTCCACCATGGGTTTCAACCCATGGACCCATAACGTGGCCAGGAGTGCGGCAATCAACAAAGCGCCCACAATATCCAACCGCTGCCGGACAAACAGGCTCAACAAAGCAAAGGCCACCAGGGTATCGCCCAACAGGGTTAGATTTGCCCAAAGTGCATCGCCCTGGGTTGGTCCGAGCTGATTCAATATTTGAAACAGCAGGCGATTCGTGTCGGTCAACCAGATCAGCATTGCCAGGAGTGCCACCAGCAACAGGGGCATCCAGACAACGGGCGCAGACCAACTCAGATCAGCCGTGCGCCGGCCGATGTGCAGGAACGCCATTGGATCGATACCCCTTTGATGAGAGACCGCGCGCCCCGTAACCTCACCCTTGACGGCGCCACCGGCTCCGGACCAGATGCGACGGCCAAAATCGAAGCTTTGCAGGCCGGACCATACCCAAAGATAACCAAACAACAGACCAATCGATGCCCCCGCCAGCACCTGTGAGGGATAGTGTTTACCGAGGTAGATGCGGGATAATCCCACCAGACAGGCAATCAAGAACAGTACCAGACCCAGCCGCAGACTGCGCAGCGCCACAGTCACGAAAACAGCGACTGCAAAAAAATTCAAGGCGTGATTCGACGGCATGCCGGTAGTGGCTGCATCGCATTGGCGTAAAACGCCATCACCCGCAGCCCTGAGCTGCTGAAACAGGTCGAAACAGGGCCTGGGCTGGGCAATGGCCTCCTTGAGCAGATTACCCAGAACATCCCCCAGCCCCACTCCCAGGATCAACAGCAGCCAGAGCCTGACACCATCGCCACGCAAGCGTTGCCAGAAGACGAACAACAGGATCAACAGCAGCGGAAAAGAAAAGCCCCCCCGCCCGGAAACCCACTGAAAGACAAAATCCAGTCCCGGATCTGCCCACCCCTGGTTGATCCACAGCAGGATCGAGGTGTCAACCGACATGGTCGTCTCCAATGGTCAGGCTCAACACACCACCGATCAAGGTTACCCCAAGCAGAAACAGATGCAGGTTCACGGCCGCGCTCAGAGCGGGCTCCGGGCGGATTCCAAAGGGTAGGAGCGCGGCGACGATACCCGCCTCATAGGTGCCCGCACCGGCAATCCCATGCACCGGCAGAACGCTGGTCAATTCGCCACCGATCACCCCCAACAAGGCCTGTGCGGTAGTGATATCCGCAAACAGGATCAACAGCCAAACGAAGGCAAGCAGCTTGACCGACCAGTTCAAGAGGGTCCAGAACCAGGTCATGAGCAACAGTCGTTTCTCTTTAGGTGCCCCATCCAGCAGTTTGTGCAACAGTTGGCTGATGCGTCCTGGCGTCTCCGACCCGACCTTCTCCAATAACCACCGATTGGCCATGAACAGCCACCAGGGCAAGATCAGCCAGACCACCCCGACAAAGCCGAGTTGATAGGGATCCAGCCAATGACTGCCAAGCGCCCCGAGGCCGAGTAGCACCAGGGTGTGCAGATCGAAGACCCTGAACCACAGGAGCGCGGGGACTGAACGTGTCAGGGGCACACTGAAATATCTTGACATCAGGACTGGAAAGGCGACCTCACCACTCCGCATAGGCAGAAAGTTGTTCGCCAGATTATGCTGCAGCATGAGCTTCAGCGCCTGGGCGAATCTACCCCGCATCTCTTCTTTGAAATAACCGTATAGCCGACGGGCGCGAATCGCATAGCTGAAGAGCACCTGTGACATGATCAACAGTAACGTCGGAACCGCCACCTGCTGCCATGGCGTAAGCAATTTAATCCAGCCGATGTAGTACTGGATGAACAGGATGAAGGCCAGGAGCGCCAACAAACCCAGACCCAATTTCATACGGTGGGACAGCATGGGCACCTTGGCCATGTCGCTTCTCTATCTGCCAAGAGATGGGGGCCTGACTCTACCATCAAGGCAAAACGGTTACAAAACATGCAGGATGAAAGGACACTAAAGCAGTATCTGTTCCAACAGCCGCCCTGTGGCACCTCAGGGTCATGGTCTTGGAGACAGCGTTGTTTCAAGAGATTGCACAGCGAACGCTACAGGTATAAGCATCATGCACCTGCGTAAGTGATCTGCAACTTAAGCATGGTTTCCCTCGTTCGATCCTGATCGAAAAGAGGCTGATTAAGCGTAAAAACCCTTATATAATATTACGTTTTTACTATACAAATCATCATATTTCGCCATGCATTGGCCAAGTGCCATATTTTTGGCGATCGCCTTGAAATAGATGAGGTTATAATGCGTGGCTCTGATATCCTCAATCTGTTTCACAACATGCACATAATCCCTGTCTTTACCGATGCCTTAGGAAATACATAACCGTGCTCGGCTGGTTGTCCAAATACCTTCGTAACGCCCCGTTACCCATTGCGATCAAATGGACGATCTCCATCGGTGCCCTGATCTCACTGGTCATGATCACCCTGGGTTGGGTACTGATCACCCAGCAGAACCGGATTCATTTGCAAGAGGTCGAGGGATTCGGCGAGGTCTTGGTCGAACAGCTTGCGCATTCGGCGAGCGAACCGCTGCTGGCCGAAGACCAATTCAATCTGCAGGGCCTGATCAGTCGCCAGACCCAAAACGAGAATGTCTTGGGCGCAGCAATCTACAACATACAAGAGTTGAGTGAGCTATCAGGACCGGTGCCGGCAATCCACCCAAATGATCTTGGTGAAACACCGCATACCTGGTCATGGATCGATGAAAACAACAAACTCAAGTCACTGATCACTTTCTCCAGTCCTATAACCTTTCGTGACGTCACTGCCGGCCACGCCTTGATCACCCTGGATCGGAGCTTTCTCGACCGGCATCAGCGCCAGGTCATCCGAATCATTACCTTTGCCACCCTGGGATTGATTTTGATTGCGGGTATCCTCTCCTACATGTTGAGCCGACGCATGAGCCGCCCCATCACATTGCTGGCACGCGCCGGCCAACAACCCGAACCGGTAAGTCTGATCGACAACAGAAACAGTCAGCGACGTGACGAGATCGGCCAGGTCTATGCACATTTCGACCGCATGTCGGCAGACCTGCTGGAAAAGCGACAGGTTGAAGAGGCCCTCTCCCGCTATGTCTCTCCGGGAGTCGCAGAGAAGATCCTGTCCAATCTCTCCCAACCCAGACTGAATAACCAGGAGTACGACGGCAGTGTGTTGTTCTGCGACATCGTAGGATTCACCCAACTCTCTGAGTCGCTGCCGGCGGACGAGGTGGCGGCCTTGCTCAACCTGTATCTGGGCGCCATTGCGGAGGCCGCGCATCGTTGTCGTGGATCGGTGGACAAATTCATCGGTGACAGCGCCATGATTTTGTTCGGGGTGCCCGTCGAAGATGCCCTGCACGCCCAACAGGCCATTCGTTGCGCCTGGTTGATCCAGGCACTGGTGCGGCACATCAATCAACAGCGCAGGCAGAAAGGTGAAGCACCCATCAAGCTGCGCATCGCGATCAACAGCGGTCCCATGCTGGCAGGCAATATCGGCATCCCGACCCGGCTTGAATACACCGTGGTGGGAGACACCGTCAATCTGGCCTCCCGACTCTGCGGCCTGGCCCCCGCCAATGGCATTATGCTGGGTGAAATCACGACCCGGCAGCCCGGGGTGGCCGAGATGGTTGAACTAAAAAGTCAACAACCCATCAAAGTTCGGGGCAGAAGGAATCTGGTCACTCCATCGATCGCAGGGAACCCCTCAAGAGAGTTTGGCATGTGGTTGATCGAGTCGATGCGTCACATCTTAAGCAGGACCGAAGGATGAACAACAGACTGATATCAATCGCGTTTTCCTGCATCATGCTCAGCGCCTGCTCTGTGATCAAGAAGGAAGAGGTCACTCAACCCAAACCGGCTTTACCGGACAATCCCTTACTCGTTGCTGTAGAACTGTCGAACGATGGACGCTGGGGGGAAGCGGTAAAGCTGCTCGAGCAGGCCATCGCGCAGGGTCTTGGTAATGATGACTATCTGACGGCCCTCTCGGAGATCAACCAGCAACAGAGATCACATGAAGACGAGCTGCAGGCCAAACTGCTTCTCGAAGAAACGAGATCTTTGCAAAAACAGCTGCCCATTCTCAACAGACTGGCCTATTCCGATCCGCACAACTCACATGTCGCCGAGCAGCTGCTCAGCGCTCGCAGCGGCCTGATTCTCAATCGACAGGCCCTCTCTGAATGTGGTTGGCAACAATCGGGCCAAAACAACAGTCTTGCACGTCAATGCCTGGAGTTGGCACTCTCGATCAAAGCTGACGAAGAGGACCAGCGCCTGCTCAGCCAGCTGACTGAAAAGAAAGTGAATACACTCCGGAAAGAGGTACAGAAACAGCGGGGCATCCGGGAGAAAGCGTTGAAAGACCGCAGTGAGGACCGCCTGCAACATGCCAGACAACTGTTCCGGAGCGGTCATTATGCGAAGGCACGCAAACAGCTGAAGCAGCTGCTGAGTGAGGATCCCGACAACCAGGCCGCAATAAAACTCTTGGCCCAGCTTCAGACCAAAGTGGAGGCCTACATGGACAGCCTCCTCAAAACAGGCGACCGGATGTACCGGGAGGGTGAAATCGAAGGTGCAAAGGCCATCTGGCAGGCGGCCTTGAACCTGGATCCCAATGATGTACGGGTCAAAGAAAAGATCAAACGCGCAGACCGGGTCTTAAAAAACCTCGAATCCCTACGCAAGACAAATTGATTGCTCCTGCACTCAATCAGCCCGGCTCCAACTATGACCTAGCGTTTACAGGACTGCATCTTCTCCGCATCTCCGGGAAGCAGTGAGATCACCACCGTGGAGAGCAGTATCAGGGGACTGACAAGAATCGCGAAAAAACCCACATAAGGGACGAACGAAAGCACGATCGGGCTGCCTGGCAGGCCAGCATGCATGAGTAATTGCATCAGGATACCAAGTAGAAACAACCAGGCTGAAAGCAATACTAGACGACGCATACCCTTACAGCTGAGTAGAAACATATTGATCACCTTAACCCTTTCGATTCAACAATTGAGCGCAACAGGACTCTCTGGCTGCTATCACTCGATGTATATCGAGATGTTTCGGCAATTAATAATATTCCTTTATTAGAAATCCTCGACCCAGGATTGGATTTCCTCCTAAGCTACCCAGTAGATCAAAAGCTATTCAGTTCAACATTTCATTCAGCGGCTTGAAGATATCCCGATCCCGAAACTCCTTGAGATCAGCACAGATCTGGGTATTGAACCGGTTGAAATCATCTTTTGACATGTATTTGGTCAATTCATGAACGGCATTGGATGCCAAATTGGCATACAGTTTTGCATTGGCGATATCCCCCTGCCGTGCCTTCCTGAGGGAAGTGTTCAGATGCTGCCTGACGCGTCTTTGCAACTGTTCACTGAGATGAGGCTGGACCACCACGCTGGCAGTCCTTCGCTTGAACAGTTTGGTCAGACCATTCATGCGCTGGCGTAGCGATTTGACTCTGGGCCGGTTGCGAGCGGGTCGCGAGGCTTTTTCTGAATCAGCCATCTCTTGCGAGGTCCTGACGACCTCTTCCTCGACCTCGGCAGCCCCCCCCTCACTCTCCCTGGCAAGCGCTTCAAGATGTTCGTTGAGAGGTGACGATATGTCCTGGACAGCAGCGGCATCCGCATCACCCTGGTGGGCTTCCAGCCTGGACCGCAAATTCAGGTGGGATAAACGGAAAAACAGACCCTGTAAGGAGTTAAGGAGTTGCGAAATTTCCACTCTAGCCATGTTCTAACCCTGTTTTACAAAAATGTTTCGGTTAAACTGACTAGCGTATGCAGGAAAAAAAACTTGAATACCAGGCTGCCCAGCAGCCAAACAAGCTATTTTTTCCCAAAGTTTTTTAACTTACCCAGCAAGGAATTACGGCGTTTTTCTTCGAGCTCTTTCTGCTCCCGCTGAATGGCCAGCTCCAGCTCCCGCTGACGAGCCTGTTTCTCCATTTGCAACTTTTTCCGGATCTTCTCTTTTTCCGAATCACCAATCTCGAGATTGTGGAGTTTCTGGTTTCTCCGTAACAGGTAGTTGCCCAGATTGTCCAGCCATTGCTCGGTGACACGTTCCGGTTGGATGACACTCCGTTCCACCTCAAAGGTATCGAAATTGGAGGAGACCATCTTGATCGCTGACTGCTCGGGATCTACCTGAAAGATGAACTGAACATCCACCTTGAGCTTAAGCTGGTAGTTGATGCCGATGATCTGTTGGGTATTGTCCCGAATCGGCCATTCCGTATAACGCATGTTCTGGGATTCAAGGAATTCCCGGGTTTCATCGGCTGCGGTTTTCGGCTTGACCCCATACTCCTGCTCATGGTCGGCCGTACATTGAAAGCGCAGTCGGATAATCCTGGTCTGATCCGTACTGTCCGCATTGACGATATAACCACCCTGCCGCAACCCCTTGACTTCTCCGATCCCGGGCAGGTTGTAGTCGTGACGTGCATCCGGGTCGACCACCTTGAGCTGTTCTGTCAATTCCCCCAGGTAGTTGAGGATTGCATGCATGCATGGCAGCAGGCGTTGCTGATACACCGCCTCTCGCTGTGCCTCCAGTTGGCTCTGATCATCGTTGTTTAGCTGTTTTTCAGCCTGTTGTTTCAGTTCGTCGAGTAGTGACATCCTTCATCTCTCATCCGTTTTTTTGGTTTTGTATCAGGACTTGCATGACTTAGCAAGTGAGGCTGGGGAGCTGTTTGCAGTAGTACTTGCGGCTCACATATCATCTCAATCAGCACAACCTTCCATCTCAGAAATCGTACAGGTAGAGTGTAGCCCTTATTCCAGGAGGTACCCTTCCCCATGAGCCGCATTGCCCGGCGTATCGCCGAAGAATTGAGCGTCAGAACCAACCAAGTCGTGGCGACGATCGATCTACTGGATAAGGGGGCCACGGTTCCATTCATCGCCCGCTATCGCAAGGAGGCCACCGGCAGCCTGGACGACACACAACTCCGAAGCCTGGAAGAGCGTTTGGGATACCTGCGGGAGCTGGAGGTGCGCCGCACCAGCATCCTCAAGCAGATCGAGGAGCAGGGCAAGCTGACTCCAGAACTGCAACGGAACTTGTTGGCCGCCGAGACCAAGACCCGTCTGGAGGATCTCTATCTGCCCTACAAGCCGAAACGTCGTACCAAGGCGCTGATCGCCCGGGAGGCGGGACTCGAACCCCTCGCCATGACACTGTTCGAACATCCCGAACTCGACCCGCAGTCCGAAGCGCAGACTTATATCGATGTGGACAAGGGCATTAATGACACCAAGGCAGCGCTGGACGGCGCTCGGCAGATCCTTATGGAGGATTTCGCCGAAGATGCGGAGCTGATCGGCCGACTACGGATCTACCTGCGAGAGCATGGTCAACTCCGTGCAAAACTGGTGGATGGGAAGGAGCGTGAAGGGGCCAAATTCTCCGACTACTTCGAATTCAGTGAGGCCTTGAGCAAGATCCCCTCGCATCGTGCCCTGGCCCTGTTTCGCGGGCGCAATGAGGGGGTGTTGAACCTCAAGCTTGAGGTCGAATCGCCCATCGAGGGCGTGCATCCCTGCGAGGGGCTGATCGCCAAACACACCGGGATCAACCAGCAAGGACGTGCTGCGGAGACTTGGCTTGTGGAGACGGTACGCTGGGCCTGGCGAGTGAAGATCTCCCTGCACCTGGAGCTGGAACTGCTTGCGGAACTGCGAGAGCGGGCCGAGGAGGAGGCGATCCGGGTCTTCGCCCGCAATCTGCACGATCTGCTGCTCGCCGCACCGGCGGGCCATCGGGTTACCATCGGTCTCGATCCGGGCCTGCGCACCGGGGTCAAGGTGGCTGTGGTGGACGACACCGGTAAGGTCGTGGACTCCGCCACCCTCTACCCACACCCGCCGAAGAATCAATGGGACCGCTCCATTGCCCAGCTTGCCGCCCTGGCCAAGGCACATCGCGCCAGTCTGTTGGCGATCGGCAACGGCACCGCTTCGCGGGAAACCGACCGGCTGGCGGCCGAACTGATCCGCAAACACCCTGAGCTCGGTCTGCAGAAGCTGGTGGTCAGCGAGGCGGGCGCTTCGGTCTACTCCGCCTCGGCGCTGGCCAGCCGGGAGCTCCCACAGCTCGATGTTTCCCTGCGCGGCGCAGTATCCATCGCCCGTCGTCTGCAGGATCCATTGGCGGAACTGGTGAAGATCGAACCCAAGGCGATTGGTGTCGGCCAGTATCAGCACGACGTCAACCAGAGCCGCCTGGCGCGCTCCCTGAATGCGGTGGTGGAGGACTGTGTAAACGCCGTTGGGGTAGATCTGAACATGGCCTCCCCCGCCCTGCTCACCCAGGTCTCGGGTCTCAGCCCCGGCCTGGCGGAGAATATCGTGGCATTCCGGGATCAGCAGGGTGCCTTCGACAACCGGGAGGCCCTCAAACAGGTCCCGCGCCTCGGCCCCAAGACCTACGAGCAGGCCGCGGGCTTTCTGCGGGTCATGAACGGCAGCAATCCCCTTGACCGCTCCTCGGTGCACCCAGAGTCCTATCCCGTAGTGCAGCGCATCCTCGAGCAATGCGGGATCGGCATTCAGGGTCTGCTGGGCAACCGAGATACGCTGAAGAAACTCCAGCCCTCTCAATTCACCGACGAGCACACCGGCCTGCCCACCGTTACCGACATCCTGCAGGAGTTGGAGAAACCGGGCCGTGATCCCCGCCCGGAGTTCAAGACCGCCAACTTCAAGGAGGGGGTGGAGACCCTCGACGACCTGCAGCCGGAAATGATCCTGGAGGGGGTGGTCACCAATGTCACCAACTTCGGCGCCTTCGTTGATATCGGCGTACACCAGGACGGACTGGTGCATATCTCCAACCTGGCCAACAAATTCGTCAAGAATCCCCGGGACGTAGTCAAGGCCGGCGACCTGGTGAAGACCAAGATCTTGGAGGTGGATATAGAGCGACGGCGCATCGCCCTGACCCTGCGCCTGGAGGATACGGCCGATGCGCGCTCCAAACCACAAAAGCGGCCGCCCGCCGGCCGCTCGACCAAACGGAAGCCAGCGGTCAAACCGGCGGGCAATGCTCTGGCGGAGGCCTTCGCCAAGGCCGGAAAAGAGCGTTAGATTGATACCCGGATAACAAAGATATATTAGTTTTTACTAATATTCTTGACCCAAGACAATGCACCCTCCTGCTCATTGAATTAGAGTGGATATGTCGTCAAATGATAGCGATGGAGATGTCGCAGGAGGTCCATTATGAAACTTGGGAAATCCTTCATGACCGCGCTGGCCGCCGGAATCCTCCTGGCCTTGCCCATGTCTTCGGCACAGGCCTGGTGGGGCTGGGGTCCTGGCAGTTGGTGGGACGGTGATGGTTGGGGAGGTTTTGGTTTCTCGTTCGGCTTCGGCTTCCGCGGTTCTGGTTGGGGCCGCAACCGTTGGTATCGGCCGTGGTACGGCTATCCCTACTATGGCGGACATCCTTACTACGGATACTACCCGACATTCACTTATCCTGTTTATCAGCCGGTCGCAACGCAACCGGCCACCAGCGTCGAAAAGTAGCTCACACAACACACAGCTACCGGTGGTCCGCTGAGCCGGTCCACCGGTTAAAAACCCCAGATCAGGGGGGCCAACCCCACCGTCACGGCCCCGACCAGTAAAGTCAATGGCAGGCCGATGCGGAAAAAGTCCCCGAACTGATATCCGCCAGCGTTGTAGACCATTAGATTGGTCTGATAGCCGATCGGCGTAGCGAAACTGGCGGAGGCGGCCACCATGATGGTGACGGCAAAGGGCAGCAGGCTCACCTGCATCTCTTCAGCTGCTGCCAGGGCGATGGGGAACATCAATACCGCCGCGACGTTGTTGGTAGCCATCGCGGTAAGCAGCGCCGTAGCCAGAAAGATCAGCGCCAGACTGAGCCAGGGTTCGCCCTGGGCCAGGGAGATCAGGCCCTGAGCCACCCAGGCCGCAGCACCGCTCTTCTGCAGGGCGGCACCGATGCCGAAGGAGGTGGCGATTACCACCAACACCTGCCAGTCGGGTGCCTTGCGGGCGATGTGTCCCGAAGTACAACGGGTGACGAGCATCAGACCGGCGGCCAACAGCGCCCCCTGAAGCATGCTGAGCCAACCGAGTGCCACGCTAACCACCATGCCGGTGACAATGGCCACGGCAAGTCCGGCGCCTTCGTGGTGCAAGGGGTGCGAATCACCGATCTGGCTGACCAGAAAATAGTCCCGAGAGTTACCCTGCTGCTCCAGAAAGGCAGGGTGGGTCTCGAGCAGCAGGGTATCGCCGGGACGCAGCCGGATATCACCGATTTTCCGCTTCAGGCACACACCGTTGCGGGCCAGGGCGATGATCACCGCATGATAACGGGAGCGGAATTGCCCCTCCCGCACCGTTTTGCCAAGCAACGGATGGGTATTGGAGACCACCGCTTCAAGGAAGCAGCGCTCCCGTCTGGTGGGGTAGAGCTTGAATACCTGGTCTGTGGCGGGAACCAGGCCGCGAATCTGCTGTAGATCCACCACCGAGTCCCGCACCCCGGCGAAGATCAGACGGTCATTGGCCTGCAGTCGCTCCTGAGAGGAGACGGCAGGCAGGGTGTGGCCATTGCGGTCGATCTCCACCAAAAAGAGTCCGGGTAACTGGCGCAGCCCCGCCTCTTCTATTCCCTTGCCCACCAGTGGGCTGCCGGATTCCACCAGCATTTCCACAGTGAACTCCCGAACATTCTCCAGATCCTCCCGCACCGGCGGCCGGAATGGCAGCAGCCAGTTGCCCGTCAACAAGACAAACAGAAAAACCGCCACCGCGACCGGGAGGCCGAGCCAGGCCAACTCGAACAGGGCAAAACTCTGACTCTCAGTATTGCTGATCAGCATGCCGTTGACCACCAGATTGGTGCTGGTGCCGATCAGGGTGCAGGTCCCCCCGGCGATACTCGCATAGCTGAGGGGGATCAGCAGATGGGAGAGGGAGAGCTGGTGACGCCGCGCCCAATCCTGTACCGCGGGAATGAAGATGGCCACTACCGGCGTGTTGTTGAGGAAGGCACTCAACCCGGCCACCGGTAGCATGAGTCGCAGCTGTGCGTGCCACAGGGCCTTCGGCCTGCCCAACAGGTGGTGAACGATCCAGCCCACCGCGCCGGTTTCGGTCAGGCCGCTGACTACCACGTACAGCACCGCCACCGTGAGCATACCCTCGTTGGAGAAACCGGCGAGGGCCTCCTGAGGGGTCAGAATGCCGGTCAGCAGAATCAGGCTGAGCCCGGCGGTGGTGATGATGTCGGGCGAGACCCGGGTGATGGCCAGCATGCCGAAGCATAAGACCACCACCCCGAGACTAAAAACGGCCTCCCACCCCATCTGCGTTAACCACTCATAAAACCGTACAAAGTCTGAATCTCATCCGCCCAGCGGGACTCGTCGATGGTCTCCAACACCAGCGGCATGCCGTCGAAGCGCTCATCCTGCATAATATAGCGGAAAACCGGCCAGCCCAGCTTGCCCAGACCGAGGCTCTGATGTCGGTCGACGCGGGCACCCAGGTCGGGCTTGCTGTCGTTGAGATGCATGCCGCGCAGATAGTCGAAACCGACCACCCGGTCGAATTCGGCGAAGCTGGCGTCACAGGCCTCTGGGGTTTGCAGATCGTAGCCGGCCACGAAGGTATGGCAGGTATCGAGGCAGACACCGACACGGCGCTTGTCATCGACCTCCTCGATAATCCGCACCAAGTGCTCGAAGCGGTAGCCCAGGGTGCTGCCCTGCCCCGCGGTATTCTCGATCACTGCTGTCACGCCCCGAGTTCGTTGCAGGGCCAGGTTGATCGACTCGGCGACCCGCTTCATGGCCTCCTCCTCGCTGATCTTGCGCAGGGTCGCCCCCGGATGGAAGTTGAGCAGCCGCAGTCCCAGTCGTTCACAACGCCGCATCTCCTCCAGGAAGGCATCGCGGGACTTTTCCAATCCACGCACTTCCGGATGACAGAGATTGATCAGATAGCTGTCATGGGGCAGCACATGCTCCGGCGCGATATCGACTTGCCGCAGATTCTCCTGAAACGCTTCGACTACTTCACCGGTCAGCGGTTTGGCGCGCCACTGGCGCTGGTTCTTGGTGAACAGGGCAAAGGCCCGGGCACCGATCGCCGCCGCGTTGAGGGGCGCGTTCTGCACGCCGCCTGATGCACTGACATGGGCTCCGACATACTTCATATTGATCCTTCTGCTTTTGAGAACGGGATGCTCTATTGCTCCAGCATCAGTAGCTTCAGCGCCAATAGCACGAACACCAGGCCGGCCAGACGATTCAAGTTGCGCTGCGCCTGATCTGAACCTGTGAGCCAGCGGCCGATCTGGCCGGCGACGATCGCTACGCCACCGAACACCAGCAGGGTTGCAATGATGAAGATGCCGCCCAGGAAGATCATCTGCAGACTGAGTTGTCCTGCCGACGGGTTGGTGAACTGAGGGAGAAAGGCGAGAAAGAACAGCGACACCTTGGGATTGGTGACGTTCATGATGATCCCGCGTCGATAGAGCTGCCCCATCTCCAATGGAAACATACCGTGTACGCCTATCTCCTGCTCCTGACTGCGTAAGGCCTGCCAGGCGAGATACAGCAGATAGCCGGCTCCCAGGAGCTTCAACAGGGTGAACGCGAGGATCGAGGTCTGAAAAAGCACCGCCACACCCAATGCCACCAAGGTGGTATGCAGGATCAGCCCGGTGGCGAGTCCCAGGGTCACCATCAGACCGGCCAGCCTGCCGTGCAGCATACCCTGGGTCAACACAAAGATATTGTCGGGCCCGGGGGCGATCGCCAGCAACAGGGAGGCAAAAAAGAAGGTGGTGATTGTCTGAATCGAAAACATCTAGCGCCTGACTGGCTCATTCATCCTACGCATCGAATCTTAACCCGACTCTGGTAAAATCTCGCCCTTTCCCATCGGTTCTGGATAAAAGACATGGCTGACAACCCACTCGCCGGCGCGGGCTATCTGATCCGCGGCCTCAAACTGATCGGCAAACCCGGCCTGCGGCCGTTCGTGCTCATCCCACTGCTGGTCAACATCCTGGTCTTCAGCCTGCTGATCTGGCTCGGCATCGACCAGTTCGAGGGGCTGATGGACCGGTTCCTGCCCAGTGATGAGAGCTGGCTCGCCTGGCTGCGCTGGCTGCTCTGGCCGCTGTTCGCCATCGCCATTCTGTTGATCGTCTTCTTCTCCTTTACGGTCATCGCCAATCTCATCGCCTCGCCCTTCAACGGCCTGCTGGCGGAGAAGGTGGAACTCTATCTGGGGGGCAGGCTGCCGCAGCAGACCGGCGGTCTCACACAACTGATGAAGGATATCCTGCCATCCATACTGTCGGAACTGCGTAAGCTGATCTATTTCGCGATCCGCGCCCTGCCACTACTGATCCTGTTTTTGATCCCGGGTCTCAATATCTTCGCACCCATCCTGTGGCTCGCCTTCAGCGCCTGGTTCCTGGCCCTGGAGTACGGGGACTATCCGATGGCCAATCACGGACTGGCGTTCAAGGAGCAGCATCGTAGGCTAAAACAGGTGCGCCTCAGCGCCATGGCCTTCGGTGGCGGCCTGACCCTCATGATGATGGTGCCGATCCTGAACTTCGTCGCCATGCCCGCAGCGGTGGCGGGCGCCACGGTCTTCTGGAGAGAGCGGCTCAGGAATATCTCTGCGTAGTTTATCAAGGCTACTTAATATAACCAGAGAGGACACAGAGACTGTAAATTTATCCTACCGACCGATTCATTTTGGGCTGGTACTGCTATTCTGATCCCGTCAGGACAACCATCAGGTCCTATGCAAAGTGTCTTCCTCTGGGGTTAAAACAAAAAGATCAGATCAATCCTCTACTGGATGAATCGACTGAGGCGCTCCACACCTTCCTGCAGTTTTCCAATCTCGGTGGTATAGGCGAAGCGCAGATGGGATTCGGGTTCATGAAAACCGAAGTCCCGGCCCGGAGTCACCGCCACCCCAGCCTCTTCCAGCAGGGTCTGGGCGAACCGGTAACTGTCTTCGGTGATTCCCTGGCAGTCGGCATAGAGGTAGAAGGCCCCCTGGGGAGTCACCGGGATATCGAAACCCAACGACCGCAACTCGGGCAGCAGAAAATCCCGGCGTTGCTTGAATTCCAGACGGCGGGCTTCGAGGATCTCCATCACCTGGGGGGAGAAGGCATGTAACGCCGCGTGTTGAGAGAGGGTTGGTGCGGAAAGAAAGATGTTTTGCGCCAGACGATCGACAGGATCGACGAAAGGCTCCGGGGCCACCAACCAGCCGAGGCGCCAACCGGTCATGCCGAAATATTTCGAAAAGCTGTTGATCACGAAGATATCGTCAGCGATTGCCAGGGCGGTACTCGGCGTGGCGTCATAAACCAATCCCTGGTAGATCTCGTCGACGATCAACACTCCGCCGAGACGCCGTACCACCGCGTGCAGAGCGCGCAACTCTTCAGCAGACAGCATCGTCCCCGTGGGGTTTGCCGGACTGGCCACCAGGACCGCCTTGCTCTCTTCACCCCAGGCCTGCTCAACGAGTTCGGCAGACAGTTGATAGCCGGTTTCCGCCCCGACCGGGATCAGTTGGGGCTTGCCATCGACCAGCTCCACGAAGTGGCGGTTACAGGGATAGCCCGGATCGGCCATCAACACCCCTTCCCCCGGGTTGATCAGGACGCTCATGACCAGTTGCAGGGCGCCGGATGAACCGGGCGTGACCACCACCCGGGAGGCGGATACCTGCTGTCCATAGGCACGGGCATAGTGTGCGGCGATCGCCTCGCGGAGCTCGGGTATGCCCCTGGCGGGCGTATAGTGGGTCCGGCCTGCCGCCAGCGCCACCTGGCCCGCCGCGATAATCGGCTGAGGGGTGGCGAAATCGGGCTCTCCCACCTCCATATGGATAATGGAGCGGCCTGCCGCCTCGAGCTTGCGCGCCCTGGCCAACAGGTCCATGACGAAGAACGGCTGGATGCGTGACATGCGCTCGGCGACTGAAATCATCTCAAAATCCACCATGCAGGGATTCAATCAGGGCCAGATCGACAAGTTGCTTGCCGCCCGCATTGCCGTCGATGACCTTGAACGGCTCCTGTGTTTCGCCGAGTCGGTCGACCACCAGGCTCGCCCCGTTGAAGTCATGGTCCACCGTGTAGGCGTTGGTGGTCACCAGGATGGTGCGGATCCCCGCGTCATAGGCCGACTTCACCCCATTCTCGGAATCCTCGAAGGCGACGCACTGCTCGGGAGTCAGCTGCATCTGCTGCATGGCCCAGGTGTAGATATCCGGCGCCGGCTTCTTGGCCGGTACGATATCACCGGCGGCAATCACCTCAAACCAGCTCTCGGCTGCCGGTTCCAAGCTGTGCTGCAGCAGGGCACTGACGTTCGCCGGGGTCGTGGTGGTTGCGATCGCCAGACGCAGTCCTTTGTGCCGCGCCTCCTGCAACAGTCGCTTGACCCCGTTGCGCATGGGAATCGCTCCTTCCGCCAGCATCCGGGTGTAGTGAGCTGTCTTGCGCCGATGCAAATCAGCGATAAAACCGTCCAGGTCTGCCGGCCGCTCGAACGCCTGATTGAAGACATCCAGATAATGGCGGATGCGTTCCTTGCCGCCGGTGACTGCCAACAACTCACCATAGAGCTCAACCGACCATTCCCAGTCCAGCCCTATCTCCTGGAAGGCCTGATTGAAGGAGACCCGGTGGCCGTCCTTCTCCGTATCCGCCAAAGTGCCATCTACATCAAAGATCAACGCCTCTAAACTTGCCATCTTTACTAGTCCAAGCAACTACCCAATGGGCGTTAGCTTAACCAAAGCCGGAAGACTAGGCCATCCGCCGACACCCGGCAAACAGGAATTGGATCGGAGTTGACCCGGAGCAAGATAAAAATCCGATTCTGGACGATAATTAACGATGCACGGAGAGCCAGCTATAATAGTTGGGATTTATTGTCTCATCCAAACCTTTCTGGTATAGATAGGCGCCTTTATAAAAAATGAGGTATGCAGGAGTCGTTGAATGGCCCAAAATAACGCCACAAATCTGGAAGCAGGACCCTTTGGTTTCCAGCCCTATGAACCCGAAGAGGGTGAAGAGTACATGAGTGATAAGATGGAGGAACATTTCCGTCAGATCCTGCAGGCGTGGAAGGACGACCTGATGCAAGAGGTGGATCGTACCGTCTCTCACATGCAGGATGAAGCCGCCAACTTCCCCGACCCGAATGACCGGGCCACCCAGGAATCCGAGTTCAGCCTGGAGCTGCGCACCCGGGACCGGGAGCGCAAACTGATCAAGAAGATCGAATCGACCCTCAACATGATCGACGAACACGAATACGGTTATTGCGAGTCCTGCGGCGTGGAAATTGGCATCCGGCGCCTCGAGGCCCGTCCGACCGCCTCCCAGTGCATCGATTGCAAGACCCTCGATGAGATTCGCGAAAAACAGATGAGCTAGCAGATCGCCCCTGATTTCCTGAAAAAAAACCGGCGGTTGCCGGTTTTTTCACCTTACCCCCTTGGCCTCTGACACATCCCTGCCCTACCGGGGCCGATTTGCCCCCTCCCCCACTGGAGCGCTCCATTTCGGCTCCCTGGTCTCCGCCGTCGGCAGCTACCTTGACGCCCGCTACCACCAGGGCGAATGGCTGCTGCGCATGGAGGATCTGGATCGAACCCGGGAGGTGAAGGGCGCCGCAGATCAGATACTCCGCACCCTCGATGGCTTGGGTTTCGAGTGGGATGGTGAAGTGGTCTACCAGAGCCGGCTCACCGAACGCTACGCGGAGGCCCTGTACCAGCTGCAAAAGCAAGACCTCGCCTACCCCTGCGCCTGCACCCGGAAAGAGATCAACCTGGCCGCCCGCCAAGGCATAGAGGGTCCGGTCTACCCTGGCACCTGCAGCCGTCGACTCGTGGCGGGCCGCCGGGCACGCAGTATCCGCTTGCGCACCTTCGATACGGAAGTGACATCGGAGGACCGAATCCAGGGCCTGCTGATCCAGAATCTGGCTCGGGATGTCGGGGATTTCGTGATCCGCCGGGCCGACGGCTACCACGCCTACCAACTGGCAGTGGTGGTGGACGATGGCTGGCAGGGGATCAATCAGGTGGTACGGGGTGCCGACCTGCTGCTCTCCACACCCCGCCAACAGCATCTACAGCGGCTGCTGGGCCTAATGGTGCCGGACTATGCCCATCTACCCCTGGCAGTGGACGAGCAACAGAGAAAACTGAGCAAACAGCACCGGGACGCGCCACTGGAGGCGCAGCATCCCATGCGCGCCTTGCTGCAGGCCCTGCAGCATCTGGGACAGCCCCTGCCGCCGCAAACACCCACTGGTCTGGAGGATTTTTGGCGCTGGGCCATCGATCACTGGTCCGCCGAGCGGATCCCGAAAACCCTCAACCGCCAGGTGAGTTCCTCGATCAAAGCTCGGCCAACTCGCGGAGGTACTTGAAAAGACTGCGGTAGGCGGCCGGTGGCCGCTCCAGCTGGCGTTCCCGATGCACCGCTTGGATCAATTGCCGCAGCTGCTGGCGATCCGCCTGGGGATACGCAGCGAGAAAATCGCCGAAATCCTCACTACCCCCTTCGATCAGCCGGTCGCGCCAGCGCTCCAGGACGTGGAACCTGGCCACCCCGGCATTATGCCTGTTGTCGACCTCGTCGATGATCCGCTGGATCGCCTCCAACTCCTCGCTGCGCAACAGCTTGCCGAGGCGCCGATAGTGGCGGCGCAGGGCGTTATGGGACTTGATCCGCTTGGCCTCGTCCAGGGCGGCAAGCATCTCATCACTCAGCGGCATGCGCGCGATCACCTTGGTTCCCACCTGGGTGAGGCGCTCACCCAGTTTTTGCAGGGCCAGCATCTCCCGCTTGACCTGACTCTTACTGGGACCTTCGGGCGGTTCTTCCCGGATCTGGTCTAAATCTTCGATTGGATGGCCTCCACGATCAACTGTGGCTGTTGCAGCCCGCGATACTCGTTCACGTCGAGGCGGTAGACCAGATGCAGCTGGCTGGGCAGGTCACCAAGGTCAGCCTGATTAAAGGCGATCGCCTCGATCTCCCGATCATTATCCATTGCCATGACCCGAAGTTTCAAATGCTGCTCGCCGACCATCCGCTGCTGGACCAGACGGAAGCTTCCATCGAAGCAAGGTTCGGTAAAACCCTGACCCCAGGGACCGGCGTATCGGATCTGCTGGGCCAGTTCCATACTCAACTCCGCCCCTGTCAGCGACCCATCGGTCAGTAGGCGACCTTCCAGGGCGGCATTGTCGAGCTGTTCCCGGACTGCCCGTTCAAAGGCCGTGCGGAAGGCTGCCAGGTTCTCCTGCCGCAGGCTCAGCCCCGCTGCCATGGCATGCCCACCGAAGCGTTCCAGCAGTCCGCCATTGCGGACGGCGATGCGATCCAACAGGTCGCGGATGTGCAGCGCCGGGATGGAGCGGGCGGAGCCCTTGAGCAAACCGTCACCTCCATCGGCAAAAGCGATGACCGGGCGATGATAACGTTCACGAATCCTCGCCGCGAGGATCCCGATCACCCCCTGGTGCCACTCCGCACGATACAGACAAAGGCCGGCTGGCAGCTCACCTTGCGATTCCAGATGCAGATGCTCGAGGATAGCCAGCGCCTGCTCCTTCATTTGCTGCTCGATCTCACGCCGTGTCTGGTTGAGCCGATCCAGCTCCCGGGCCATGTCCAATGCAGCCCGTGGATCCTCGCTGAGCAGACACTCGATACCCAGCCCCATGTCTTCCAGGCGACCGGCAGCATTCAATCTGGGCCCCACGGCGAAACCCAGATCGGAGGCAACGGTTCGATGCTGTGAGCGTCCCGCCAGTTCTAATAACACTCTGATGCCCGGGCGACATCGCCCGGCACGGATCCGCCGCAACCCCTGCTCCACAAGGATACGGTTGTTGCTATCCAGTGGCACCAGATCGGCCACCGTACCCAGGGCCACCAGATCGAGCCACTCCGCCAGGTTGGGGGCCGACCGGCCGGTGCGGTTGAACCAGCCCACTTCGTGCAGGCGGCTGCGCAGGGCCACCATCACATAGAAGACCACCCCAACCCCCGCCAGGTGTTTGCTGGGAAATCCATCACCCGGTTGGTTGGGATTGACGATCGCCGCCGCTGCCGGCAGGCGCTCGCCGGGTAGATGGTGATCGGTGATCAAGACCGGGATACCGGCGGCATTGGCCTTCGCGACACCCGCGATGCTGGCGGTACCGTTGTCCACGGTAATGATCAGGTCCGGATGCCGTTGCACCGCCAGATCGACGATCTCAGGAGTCAGACCATACCCAAACTCGAAACGGTTCGGCACCAGATAGCCCAGATCACGGGCCCCAAAGGCCTGTAACGCCAAGGTTGCCACTACGGTACTGGTCGCACCATCACAGTCATAGTCACCGACGATGAGGAAACGACCGTCCCGCTCCAGCACTCCCTGCAGCAGGTCTACGGCTTGTTCCAGTCCACTGAGTTGAGTCGCGGGCAGCAGTCTCGATAGACTATGATCCAGCTCCCTGGCCGACATCACACCTCGTGACCGATAGACCCTCTCCAGCACAGGATGCAGCGTCTCGGAGTCTTCGACGACGGTGGCGGGCAGAGAACGACGCACAATTTTCAAGGGTTCACACTCCTGAGATACCGGTGAAAAACTGATTTATACTTATACAAAAGGGGTCAGACGATCTTTTCGAGCCGCTGCGAACTAAGCAGACGGGATTGTGTCAAAAACACGCAATTTAACAAGGAGTTTACCCCTCGCTGTACAGTCATGAAGTGCCAACATCGCAATTTTCCCGATCTTATCCTCAGCGTACTGATAGTGTCTCTGCTATTCTGGTGCGTGCCGCTCGCGGCAGAGGTCGAGGTCAAGCTGTCACGCAACACCACCAGCCTCGAGGAGCCGGTAAGATTACAGATCCAGATCAAAGGCGACAATCCGGCCTCTCCTGATCTCTCCGTGCTACAGGATGACTTCGAGATCATCGGGCGCGCGACCCAGCAGAACATCTCGATCATCAACGGGCAGATGACGAAGACCCAGGGACTCAACCTGACCTTGCTGCCCAAGCGGACCGGCCGGTTGACCATCCCCCCCATTCCGGTGGGAACGGAGCTTTCCACTCCCCTGACGCTGGAGGTGGGGGAGGTCAGCTATGAGGTCGACGAGAACACTGCAGCCAGGGCCTTCATCCGACTCGAACTGAGCAAGCACCAGGCCTATCTTCAGGAAGAGGTGATCCTTACGTTGCGCCTCTATCAGGCCGATGGGGTGCGCGGGGAATCTCTGAGTGAACCTCAGGCATCCCTTGACGATACCCTGCTGCACTTGCTGCATGAAGAGCAATACCAGGCTGAGCATGAGGGCCAGTCCTACCGTGTGGTCGAACGCCGCTACGCAGTGTATGCCTATCAGACCGGTAAGATGCAGCTTGGCGACGTGCGCTATCGGGGGCGCAGCGGTTCAAACAGCGCCTCGATCTTCGATCTGATGCGCGATCCTTTCGGCAATCCGCCTCAGGAGAGTCGGATCATACGCACCCAATCGGAGCAGCTGGAACTGGAGGTCCTGCCCGTGCCCGCGCAGTTCACCGGGGAGCGTTGGTTACCGGCGCGCAATCTACAGATCATCGAACGGGACATCGAGAGTAACGGCCCCATCCAGGCAGGGAAACCGGCCAGCCGCCATATCATGATGTTTGCCGATGGGCTGAGCGCGGCCCAGCTACCCGCCATCGAAATGGAACTGCCGGCAGGGCTCAAACAGTATCCACAGCGACCTCAAGCGAAAGACAACCTCTCCAGGGACGGGATCTCCGGCAGCCGCCAAACCAGTGTGACCCTGGTGGCAACCGAAGCGGGCAGTTATTACCTGCCGGCCATCGAGATACCTTGGTGGAATACGGAGACGAACCGTCAGGAGCTGGCCAGGTTACCGGCGGTCACCTTGGAGATCATGCCCGGTCTTGGTGCTTCTACACCGTACGTGCCTCCACCGACCTCGGCCAGCAAGAAGCTAGATGATCTGCATCCGCAACCCGCACTCGACGAGCCAGCGGAGGTTGCAGCGAGTGGAGAAGATGGGAATCGCCTTGCCGTCTGGTTGGTGTGGGGTCTCGGCATCGGCTGGCTGGCCACGCTGGCGGGTTGGTGGATGAGCCATCGTCGCAAAAAACCCGAAGCGGTGGTGGTTGCGAAGGCAGCCGTCGAGGAGCAACCGCAAGATCAACTGCCGGAAATCATCGAGGCGCTGGAGACGGCCTACCAGGCGACCGACCAGGAAGCCGCCAGGCGCGCTTGGTTGCGTTGGGGACAGTACCACTGGGCGGACAATCCACCAAGCAACCTCAATCGCCTTGCCAAACGATGCAATCACAACATCGCCCTGGCGATCAATATTCTGGATCGTACCTTCTACAGCCCCGAAAATCCCGACGATTGGCGGCAATTCAGCCCTCGGGAGCTTTTAGAATCGGACAATGTGACACAGACCAGACCGGTCCGCCGTGAGAACCTGATTCCGCTAAACCCCTGAATCATCCCCGCAAGGGGGTCGAGGCATTTGTCTGCAGGCCCACTGGTGGGGAGAAAGTACCGAGCTGACTGTGCACCACCCGTCATGAGTGAGAAGCGCCATCCAGCCGCGATCGTGACGCTGCTGACTACTTGAGAGTGATCTTTCTGTCCGCCGGACACATATCGCCATAGACCGCCATGATCGACTGCAGCTCTTGCAGTACCTGCTTCCGGCCGAGGTCATCGAGATCCTGAAGTTCCGGGAGAACCACCCCCCTTTCCAGCAATCTGATATCCTCTCTGACCGATTGGCAACCCTTCTGGCAGAGCCGTTCAACACTCTGATCAATCTGCTTTGGAGCCATGTTCAGCCAACATTCATCTAACTGAGAACAGAATTATAACCGAACTTGAACCGCTGCGCCGATTCCCGGAACAAGTGTGGTAATTGTGCCTCTAAAAAGGTTCAATATCACACTGCTAAAAATGCACAATCAGATTAAGGTGGAACCATGCCCTGGATTAAACGACTGCTTTTTATTTCTTCCCTTCTGGTACTTCAACCAGCCTTGGCCGAATGGGGCGAAGGTTGGGACCCGATAGATCCGCCCGTACCAACCTCAGTCTCTGCAGACAAGATAGAGGTGTTGGAGTTCTTCTGGTACGGGTGTCCTCACTGTTACGACCTGGAACCGGAAATGGAGGATTGGCTGAAAAAGCAAGGTGACAACATCGAGTTTCGCCTGGTTCCCTCACCGCTGAATGCAAATTGGGCGGTACACTCTCAATTCTTCTATGCCGCAGAGGCCCTCGGTGTTCTGGACAAACTCCACATGCCTCTGTTCGAAGCGATGCATAAACAACGCCGCAGATTATTTGATAAGGAGTCACTCCTCGATTTTGCCGCCGAACAAGGAGTGGATCGCAAGGCCCTCTCCGAAGCCTGGACCTCCTTTGGCGTGTTCGTCAAGGTTCAGCAGGCGCGCAAGCTCGGCAAACGCTTCCAACTAAGCGGCGTACCTGCAGTGGGCATCAATGGTAAATATAAAACCAGCGCCAGTCTGGCGGGTTCTCACCAGAAGATGTTCAAAATCATGGACGAGCTGATCCAGAGGGAGTCTACCTCGACGCCTTGATGCGCTGCAGCAACCAGGATTTTTTTTCGATAAAATAATCGATATATTCCAACTCGAATCCTGCAACTACCGAGTCGGCCACGGAAGGCCGCTGCAGCAGTCTTTTCCCCCACTCGCTGACGGCTTCGGGAACATCAGCCTCCGAGGGAACATGACCCAGATCACCCAGGATGTCCATCCGGGTGAACAGTGGTGCATAGGCCGCATCGACCATTGAGAAACCGCCCTTTTCGGCAAACAGGCCTGAGCCGATGGGCGATGCAAGTCGTGACAGGTTCCGCCGAAAGACTGCAGATTTCTGCAGGTAATCAGCCTCATCCTGAGCCGCACTCATGGCGTGCTGATCCATCAACAGGCCGGAACCATACTCGATCCAGGCCTTGTGCTGAGCCCGTTTCAAGGGGTCTTTCGGGTGCAAGCGGGGCGCGAAGACCTCATCCAGATAGTCGATGATGACCGATGATTCGAAGATGACCTCACCGTCAACTTGCAGGACAGGCACCTTGCCCAGTGGTGAGATGACCCTGAACCACTCTGGAGGAGCCGACAGATCGATATATTCGATTGAAAAATCCACCTGTTTCTCCCTGAGAGTAATCACTGCCCTCTGTACGAACGGACAGAGCACGAAACTGACGAGTTTTAGCGTCATAGGGGTGGGTCTCCCGTGTAGATCTGATAACGACTGATTATTCCCTGCCTGGCAGTATCCAATAGCTCCCTACTCGAGACAAAACTTGCCTGCTTGCTCTCATTCTCCATGATGACATCTCTAACCCCTTGAGTTAACACAGCTGTGAGAGATTTCGGTCCCAATGGAATCGCGCTCATGTGCAAACAGGTTGCGGGCAGGACCCGCATGACGACTTGCTTAAGGACCAGCTTCGAACGACAATCACGAGGCTAACAACAATACCCTAATTCATCACGAGAAAAGCAATCTTTGTTATTGCATGTGACCTTTTGACAAAATGAGTCAGTCAAGAATTTATTTATTTAAAGATATTTAGTCCTTGGCCGACCCTTCCGGCATTAGGCATTGCATAGCACAGTGACGGTCAATGGCGAAAAAAAACCGTATCGGATTAAGAATCCCAGATCAATCTCCAGCAACGGGAAAAGTCATCTATCTGAATGACCGGGAGATTTCTGAATGGGTTGAGAGACTCCCGCTCGCCAATATAGGGGAAACTTCCCGGCAGATCTTCCAAAATCTGCGGCAGCACAACAAGACCATACTGCCTTATAAAAAGCGTTTTATCGGTACCGAGCATTTACGCAATCCAGTCAAATACGTCGGTTCCAATCTCGAAAAACATTTCGTGAATATTGGCTTTCCACTGAGTGAGAAGGCCCACAAGATAGCCGTATTGAACCGTGAGCTGCATAGTGGCCTTGCCACTGCCTACAAATGCGTGGTGGTTGACATTGTATTGTCCAATAACGGCAGAACCGATCACAAGATCCTCACAACTGCCATTCATCGGGCCATCCATCACCTGTCAAAGGTCATGTTGCTTGCCGCTTTGGTCTACGATTCCTACCCAAAGAGAATTTGGCACGAGTTGCACGTCTTACACAGATTGGCCTGCCGTTACAATCTGGAATCTGTGGAGGTAGGGGATCAGTTGGAGCCTCGCAATAGCACTTCGAGTATCGATCTTTGCTACCGCCGGATGGTGCTGTTTTGCCTCTCATCACCTTACAAGATCCGTCAGAAAGAAAATATCCAGATCTTTGACGCCTTGCTTGAGTGGGCCAAGCACACCCGATTCTACACGAACGATGAAGCGCCCACAGAAGCCACAATCGTCCTGAAACAAGACTCGGATGTCCCCCCCGCCCACAGTACGTTGGGTTCAGATGCAGATTCCAAATACACCCTGAAACTGGATGCATCGAAACTGATCAGCAAATTACGTAATCATTTCGATGAGGATGGCCCAGAGAACAAGCTCTGGGACATCGACTTTTTGGACAAGAATCTCCTGCGACAATTGATCCAACTCTGGTCCAGTGAACAAAAACGGACGTTTGTCAGAACCAAGCTCAATTTCGAACTGCGTGTCGCTGTAGGTCTGTCGAAAATCTACCGACTGGTGTTGGATGGAAAAAATCAACAGGCAGAAGAGCTACCAGAGCAAGGGGAGAACCAGGCAGCTTGGGTTGAGCAGAAGTTTGCTGAGGGGAATCTTTTCGATATCTCAGCGCGCTTTACCCTGGAACCAATGGACAATAACAACCGCACAGAAGCGAGGCGGGGTGGTTTCGAAGAATTTGGTCCGAATACCAACGACATGGGATCTGAGCACACTGCCCCACCGATCTGGGACATTTCCAAGTCTCAAGAAGAAGCAGAGAGCACCTATCTGTTTAACACACTTAATGAGAGTGCAGGTGGCTACTGCCTTGACTGGAAGGGAAAGCAACCTCCAAGAATCCTGGTCGGCGAGTTGATCGGTATCCAATCCGCCATGACCAACAGTCAGTTTGGTGTTGGACTGGTGCGCTGGATGAAGAATCACCCTGAGGAGAGCCTGCAGGTCGGCCTGCAAATGATTGCACCCAATGCCATCGCTGTCACCGCTAAGCATCAAGATATAGCGAACTCAAACCCTCACGAATGTCTGCTGCTCCCCGAGGTCGGCACATCCGGCCAACCCACCAGTTTCATCTGCCCTTCCTATCCGTTCAATGTGGGAGACCTGTTGACCATCGATGACGGGGAAACGACCCGCGAGATCAAGTTGACCCGCCTGCTTGAGTCGAGCGGCGCCGTCTCCCAATTCCAGTTCACTCACCTGGATAATCACACCTACCCCCAGGAAGAAGATCAGGACGAGGATGATTTAGACGCTGACTCAGACTTTGATAATCTGTGGTCCACATTGTGAACAGCCAGTATCGTTTGATCAGCGCAGGATTGCGACAAGCGTCATATGCCTGGATCAGAATCCGGCTTTTTTGTACCAGCGTTGGGCTTCTTCCTGGTTCTTTTCAACCCCTCTACCTTCTTCGTAGAGCATCCCCAATGTCGACTGTGAGCCCGCGAGACCTTGTTCAGCCGCTTTTTTGAACCATTCAACAGCCTTGGGTAGGTTTTGTTCGATACACTCCCCTTCGAGGTACATAAATCCCAAACCATGCTGGGCCATGGGATGCCCGGCCTCAGCCGCCGCCTTCATGTTCTTATAGGCCATCAATTCATTGACGGCCATTCCTAACCCCCCTTGGGCCATGATCGCCATACGATACTGCGCTTCGTGATTGCCCTGATCCGCCAAAGGAGAGAGCAAGCTCGCCGCTTTGGTGAAGTTTTTACCCTCGAATGCCGCAATACCACTGCTCAGCTCCATATCTAACTCTTGGCTCGATTCACTCATCTTCACTACCTATCTCATTTAAAAAATTTGCATTGTGCCACGCTTTTCTTGGCACACCCTGTTCAATGGGCCACCACCCAGCTCGATCCAGATTGACTGATCGATGCGCCTCAGGCACGTGGTGAGTGGTCTCGTTGTTTTGGGGTGCCGCACCTCTTCGCTGTGGAAACCCTGATATTCGATCTATTGGGATCCATCCCTGATTGCAGAGTACCAGTCGGAGCTGCCGACTCCACAGCGCAAGCTCAGTAAACAAACAGTTCAGGGCGGTCCCGGTACCGGATCATTCGTACGTACGACAACAGTGTCGCAGATGCTCCAACTAAGATCGTCATTCTGCCGGTACAAGGGGAGAAATATTCATACCGTCAGTCATCGTTATGCCGCATGTCCCGACAGTATCTCAGTGGAATGGTGTAAACCATTCGAATATCCTGCGGCCGTCAGGAAGTCCACACAGCCCCATAGCGCTGCAAGTCGGCTACTTTATACCATTGACAACAACAATTGCTTCCGTCCTATTCATAGGGAAATCAGCACCCGGATCGGTTTGCAGGACCAACATTTTGCTTGTACCTGGCATCCTTGCTCGGCAACAACTGATCAAGGATCCAAACAAACTCAGATGTAATTTTCATGAACGCCTCAAGAATTAAATTCTGGCCGACTTGACAGAATCATTGACTAGAATAAGATTCACAAACAATATCACATCAATCCAGATGGTCAGGGACAGCCTATTGTGAAACGCACGTCTTTTCTCAATATACTACGCACTATCGTTCTCCTCCTGCCAATCACCCTGGTCAGTGCAAGTCCAGCTGACCTGGACAAGCTCGAAATAGCTAGAGCGAATTTTCTCATGGCAGAAAAGGCACTTAGGTCCGATGATGTCGCAACATATCATCGACTCAAAGGAGCTCTGTTTGATTACCCCTTGTTACCCTATCTAGAGTACCAGGAGATTAAACAGAGACTCGCCACAGAGAGACCAGATGCCATTCAGACTTTTCTCGATAAACATCAGGAGACCCCCCTCAACAGACAATTGCGGGGTCAGTGGCTCAATCTTCTCGCCAAACGCAGGCAATGGACCACCTATCTTGACTTCGCAACGAATGGAGGAACCGTAAAACAAAGATGCCATCGTCTGCATGCGCTGATTGCAACGAGCCAAGCGACTCAGGCGTTTCCACAAGTCAAACCCATTTGGCTGAGCGGGCGCTCCCGACCTAAAGCCTGCGATCCGGTCTTCAAGGCCTGGATGGACGCAGGACACTTGACAACAGATCTGGTCTGGCAACGTATCGAATTGGCCATGGAGGCCCGGCAAACCCGCCTGGCCAATTACCTCAAAAGATTTCTACCCTCCGGAGATCAAGCATGGGTCGAACACTGGATCAAACTGCACCGTAACCCGCAGAAAATCGCCCAACTGCCCAAACAATCACATCCTATGCGGGACGAAATTATCGTCCACACAGTGCGCCGCCTGGCTCGTAAGGACATCGCTCAGGCCCTCGTTACCTGGCAAAGAAATCATGCCCAACCTATGTTTAGTGACCAGCAACATCTGCAGGTCACCCGGACTCTTGCGGCTTACCTGGTCCGGAAACCCGATAATAAAAAATGGATCAAGAAATTGGATGGTCTGGTACCATCCCATCTTCGTCTGGATCCAAAGCTTTCCGACAAGTGGTTTCAGGCTGCCCTCCAACACAACGACTGGAATCGGGTCCTGTTGACCATCGAGAATCTGTCGGAGGAGGAAAGTCAGAAGGAACGCTGGCAATACTGGAAGGCACGGGCGCTGACTCAGCTCGGACAGGCCAAAGAGGGTGAAACACTCCTTAAGGAGCTGGCCAAACAACGCAGTTATTATGGTTTCCTTGCCGCCGATCGCCTTGGCAACAATCTACAGCTTCAACACCAACCGCTAAGCATCGAACACACCCAGATCAACCGAATCGCCACCCTACCAGGATTGCTTCGGGCACGGGAACTCAAGGCTCTGGGGCGAGATCATGCAGCCCGAAAGGAGTGGAATCTGACCCTGGAGAACCGCTCAACTGAGGACCTGAAGGCAGCGGCCAAACTAGCCACCGCCTGGGATTGGCCATCGCAAACGATCATCACATTGGCCCGGATACGTCATTGGAACGATCTAGAATTACGCTTTCCACTCAATCACAAACAACAGGTCGTTCAACACGCCAATGACCACGGTATCGATAGCGCATGGATTTATGCAATTCTCCGGCAAGAGAGTGCATTTGTCACTGATGCGCGTTCCCGAGCGGGTGCCTTGGGTCTGATGCAGTTGATGCCGGCCACCGCACGTCAGGTGGCATCAAGAGTGCAACGCGGATCCATCAAGTCAACAGACCTGTTGCAGCCGAAGATCAATATCGAATTGGGTACGAGTTACCTGACACAGGTCTACAGGCAACTCCAGGAGAACCCCGTGTTGGCAACCGCCGCATACAATGCTGGCCCGCATCGGGTATTGAAATGGCTGCCCGATGAGAGGCAAGCCACTGATATCTGGATTGAGACTGTTCCGTTCCATGAAACCCGTGAGTATTTGAAGCGGGTATTGGCTTATACCCTGATCTATACCCATCGCCTGGGAGGTGACGCAATCAGCCTACCGGAACAGTGGCTGAAACCTATTGAGGCGGCAAATCAAATGGACAAAAATAACAGGGGTGCCTCCGATGCTTGAGCTGGCGCTCAAATACGTCTCTTTTGCATGCCGCTTGATTTACGACGTGAACGCAGTTTAGATTTGACCTTGCCGATAATATCGCTGCTCGTGATGACTTCATAAAAAACTTGCTCATCACCGGGACTCTCCACAACGCTACCCTCAGCCGATAGCGTCTTGATCGGCCCCTCCCTGACCACCAACCAGTGCGAAGTACCCAGGCGATCGATAAACCGGCCGGCATAGTAATGGTTATAACGATTTGACCTATCTGACAAAGGGACCTTGTGCATGGATATCTCGGATCGAAGTTTCTCGAAGGCGGGTGGATCAAGATCAATGCCATTCACGTTATATCGCAGCAGTTTCTGTTTTGTGTCCGCCTTGCCTGCGGATTGCATCACTTCGACAGCATGATGGTTGTTCCGTTTCCAGCTATTATTTTTACGCAATTCCGCGGCACACGAAGAGAGTCTGTCCGCCTGATTGATGGCCGGCGATATCATAATCTTACGCCGGTCGTCATAGAGATAAGCGGGTGATTCCCCAGAAAACGATATACCCAGGCCGAGTTCCAGTTTCGGCAGACCATGGGCCCGGTTTTGCTGATTTTGCGCTTCCATCACTGATATGATCTTACAGGCAAGTCCGCAGGCATAGGCAACCGTGAGTGCCTGATTACCCGCCATTCCGGTATATTCCAACACGGTCAGAATCAGCGCATCACCTTCCACAAAAACCTTTTGGGTGTTGAATCTCTCGAGTAGTTTATTAATTGGCCCGAAAAAATTGAGGCTGAAGTGTGTTGCAGGATTGAGGCGCTTTTGCATCAGCTGATGGGTAATCTCTGTAGATCCGCGTATGTCGGCCTTCAACACCACATGCGACCTGATTTTTTCTTCAGCACGCCCCGTTTCACTGCCCAAACGAAATTCATAGAGAGTTGCATTATCTTTTGAGAGATTGATGCTCTCAGTATCCTCCAGCAGTCGTATGTAACTCATCTGTTGATAGGCAAAATGAGCCAGCTTGAGATCCCGGCGAAATGTCAAAAAATCCCGTAAGTAGCGACTGGCATACTCCTCCTGCTTGCTGGTTGGGATATGCCGCAGATAGTTCACCACAGTATCCAATGCCCTGATGGACTCATCTGCGGTATTCGGTGAAATCCCGTTCAGACGCTTGATCATGCTGCGACGAGATACGATACCGGACAAGTACTGGTAGATATCGCGCACCGGCACACGTTCATGCAACTGATGATAAAGACGAGGGGTACGATAGGAGGCAATGGCACGCCTTAAGATACCTGTCTTCTCGAGGCGTTTAAGCAGCGTATTGACGGTCTTTTTCTGGAATCCTGCCCAGTCAACATCTTGCTTGGCACTTGCGTTTCCTGCATTACGCCCCCCTATACCTTTAAACCATTGCGTCCCTTGCGACTGTTGAAACAACAAGTCAATATTATTCGGAGTGTCCAACCAGGAATATCGAAGCTCTTTAAATTCCTCTTCCTGCAGCGACTGCTCCAACAATCTGTGACCATCCAAGAACTCTGAAAATCCACCGCGCCATGCCCGATCACGCACTTGAAAACTCTCAGTCTGTCCAGTCTTTTCTGATGCAGTGGCGCTACTCCCGACGGGCTGCGCCCATTCCGGCAAATAGTCAGTGAATACTTCACAAAAGAGCTCGTTGGTTGCGGCAAAAAAACTCTCGTGGTCACGATCCAGACAGATGATCGGATAGTGATTCATCAGATACGCTTCGATGGACAGGTTGGGTAGATGCAGCAGTGGATTGAACAGCAACTGCCTGGGTATGACCCATGAGGTACCGATGACGGATTTGCGAATTTTACGCAACTCCCCTGTCTCCATCTGCTGCACGGCCTTAAACAATCGACGTAGTGACCGATAGAGAACACCCGGTTCGAATTTTGCGATGGCAACCCGTCTTTCATGCAGTTCCAGGGATCGGCCATCATTACCTCTGGCAGGAAGATCAGCATCCCTGTTTAACTGTTCACGCAAACCGTTAATCACCAGACTTGGGCAGGCAAGCAAGACCTTGAGCAGGCTCAATTGCAGCAACATGACCAAATCGGTAATCGGGATACTCCCGTGGCTTTGACGCAGGGAACCATCCAACAAGTCTCGATAGACATCACGAAACGCATCAAAATGCTCTTTCGTCAACGGCTTGCTGGCTATTGAATAACCCTGTTTTGACAGGTCTTCTACAACCATCATACGCACCAAGTCGGAAAGAACTGCCCGGAATCGTTTACTGAGGACCACATCGACATGGAGATTATCTATCCCTGTTTGAAATCGTTGCATGTGGATTACAGGTGCCCTGCGAACCCTCATTGGGGCAAGAAAATCCGTTACTGTCGGATGCTTATCAAATAATTTTCTTACTCGTGACCCCACCATTGATCACCGCCTCTCAAATAACAATGTCCTGTCCCGTAGTCGATGCACAGTCATGCCCTCATCCTTACATTTACCGACTGTCAAAGGACCGCATCCAAGTGGAGGCGATCATACGAGCATGAAACCTAGATCCCTGTTGCAATCGACCATCGCTGGCAATATGCGTCAATCACCGAATTTTTTACTTTGACAAATTCATGTTAACCCGTTGGTTATAGGATAGATTTAGATAAGGATTCCGGATAGTCGAGATAAGAATACGTTTCTCTCAGACATGACTTTGTGATCAACTTCGAAGCGAATCACAATACTTTATGGATGCCTGATTCTCAGGGATCGAGGCTTGGATGCCCGGACTGAAGTACGTTCAATCAGGCTTATGAACACTGGTGGAGGCGTAAAATACCCAAGCACAGAAATTCTTTTCTCAATGATCTTCAAAGAGTAAACATCTGGCCATACCCTGCACCAGATCTACAATCTGAAATTCAAGATAATTGAGCAAGATCCTGGATATCTAGGTACTCAGCGGGATCAGAGCCTCAGCTCAACATGGTCGCGAGTAATCTATCTTCCAATTCTATGCGGCCCGCCAGCTCCTCGCCCAGTTTTGAAAGATCTTCTGCCAGATTATCGAGATTCAGGGCATGTTCTGAAAGGTCGTACTTGTCATTGAATCTCACTGCTGCTTCGCTGGCCTCTACGTAATTCGGATAGATTGCTTTGGCAAGTTTCAGCACACTGCTGCGTCTTTCCCTGCCATCGCTGATGTGTCCAAAGACTTCGAAATGACCAAACGCCGTATAGTCAACCAGGATCTGACAAAAACTCTGCAGTAGATGGTCCAATGATTCCGTGTGTGAATACGGTTCTAGACCTGCAACCCGACAGAACAACACAAGAACTTCTTGTCTTTCCACCAAGAGTTTATCGATCATCTCTTGAGTGCCTGTTCTGCGTTCTTTCTCCAGCTCTCCTTTACTCATGAGACTAACTCCACTCCTCTTGCTCGATGATTGTTAGAGACCAAAATCAAATGCTGTGATTATTATTTTTCCTATCCTCATCCACATGAACAGTCCAGCATACTCCCAAGTCAATATGACCTAGATACTATGTAGGATAATCGTGTGTGGCTGTCTCTGCGTTTCGCCACCTTCAATTCCGGCGATTCTTATCAACAATCACCAAGAATGCAGCTAGTTCATCCTATAAAACGGTTCAGGTCAACATAGAATGCCAGGCTCATGATGGCAAGCAGTATCAATATACCTATCTTTTGCCCCTGTTCGACAAATTTATCCGATAACGGACTGCCCTTGATCGCTTCGATCAGGAAAAAGAACAGATGCCCACCGTCTAGAACAGGAATCGGCAACAGATTCAACACGCCCAGACTGATACTCACGACCGCCAGAAATTTCAAAAAGTAAGTGATGCCATAACTCGCCGATTTTCCTGCCGAATCCGCAATCGAGATCGGACCGCTCAGGTTTTTAACCGAGACTTCGCCAATCAACATCTTGCCCAGCATACGCAACATGAGCACAGAGAGGTCCCAGGTCTTGTACAACGACTGACCGACCGCCGCCAGCGCGCCATAGCGTATCTCCGCCTGATACTCGTCCATCAAATCTGGCGGAACCAAGACGCTGGCGCCGATCCGCCCGATCTGCTGCTCGCCGCTGGTCACTCGGGATGGCACCAATTCGAGGGTCAAAAACGACCCCTGTCTGTCAATCTCGATTTTGATGGGCTGTTCGGGACGATCCCTGACATAGTTGACCCAGTCAGCCCAGCTATCGATTGCCTTACCGTCTGCGAAGAGTAACAAGTCGCCAGACATCAGACCCGCGTTCTCTGCCGGCTCTCCGGGTAGCAATTCACCGATGACCGGCGGCAGAAGAGGTCGTTTCGGCGTCAGCCCCAAATTCTCCAGCAGCTTTCCATCTTCGGCCATGTCCTGCAATCCCTCGGCCACCAACCAATGGATCTCTTCCCGATCCTCCTGACTTCTCACTCGGATCTCCAGAGGTGACCTGGTCATCGACTCGGACAGCAGGGCATAGACCGCACTTTCCCAGGTCGGCGTCTGTTGGCCACCGATAGAGAGGATTTGATCCCCTGGATTGAAGCCCGCCTGTGCTGCGATGGAGTCTTCTTTCACCTCGCCGACCAGAGGCTTGAGCCCCGTATCACCGGTGACATAAATCAACCAGAAAGCGAAGATGGCAAACAGAAAATTAAACAACGGTCCGGCTACGACGACGGCACTGCGCACTGGCAACGACTGCCTGTTGAATGCCCTGTGCTGCTCGGCAGAATCGACCGGCGCTTCCCGTTCATCCAACATCTTCACGTAACCACCCAAAGGAATGGCAGCAACCACATATTCGGTATCGTCCACACGCCCCTGGCGTTTCCACAACGGCCTGCCAAAGCCAATGGAGAAGCGCAACACCTTGATGCCGAGTTTACGCGCCACCCAAAAATGACCAAACTCATGGACGGCGATGAGGATGCCTAAGGCGACCAAAAAGGAGACAATAGTAAACAGAATCGAGTCCATAGCATTAAAAATCAATCAATAAGACCATATCAGACCCGCTGCGCCAGCATCTGTTCCGCCATCCTTCTGGCCTGGTGGTCGATATCAAGCAGTTGTTCTAGATTTTCAGTCGGCTGCACTTCATTTTTCTGGAGGACCCTCTCCACCAGTTCTGCGATGCCCAAGAAACCAAGGCGACCTTCCAGGAAGGCGGCAACCGCTACTTCATTGGCCGCATTGAGTACGGCAGGCGCAGTTCCCCCCGCGGCGACCGCCTCAAAGGCCAGTCGCAAGCAAGGGAAACGCTGCATATCCGGTTCTGCAAAATCAAGCCGGGCTACATCGAATAGGTTCAGGCTGGCAACACCAGACTCGACTCTTTCGGGCCAGGCAAGTGCATGAGCGATCGGTGTTCGCATATCCGGATTCCCGAGCTGCGCCAGCACCGAGCCGTCTGCGTACTCCACCATCGAATGGATGACGCTCTGCGGATGCAAAACCACCTGGATATTCTCTGGTTCCGCATGAAACAGCCAATGTGCCTCAATCACCTCGAGGCCTTTGTTCATCATCGTCGCGGAATCCACCGAGATCTTTTTACCCATCTCCCAGTTGGGATGGTCACATGCCTGTTCCGGTGTGACATGGGCCAATTCATCCAACTTCGTGGTGCGAAATGGACCACCGGATGCCGTCAATAATATCCGTTTGACACCACAAGCGTTGAGGCCGTTCGTAAAATCGTCGGGCATACATTGAAAGACGGCATTATGTTCACTGTCGATGGGCAGGATCACGGCGCCATGAGCGGCCGCCTCCTGCATGAACAGCCGTCCAGACACCACCAACGCCTCTTTGTTAGCTAGCAGCAATCGCTTACCAGCGCGTACTGCTGCAAGCGCTGGCAACAAACCGGCCGCCCCGACGATAGCCGCCATGACATATTCCGAATCCGGCATCGAGGCGGCCTCCTCCAAGCCGACGAGCCCGCTCAACACCTCGGTGTGATTCCCTGCACGCCAAAGCCGATTGGCCAGATCGGCAGCAGCGGTCTCATCCGCCATAACGGCAATCTTGGGATTGAACTGGAGGCATTGAGCGAAGAGCCCCTCGACATCCCGGTTGGCAGTCAGCGCCATGACCTGGTACCGACCAGGATGACGGGCAACCACGTCCAGCGTGCTGATGCCAATCGAGCCTGTCGAGCCCAGTACCGTCAAGCCTTTCATACCTTTTGCCCCATCAGAATCAGCCCCAGTAAAAAGATAGGCGCCGCCGCGGTCAGACTATCGATCCTGTCCAGCATCCCGCCATGCCCCGGCAACAGGGTGCCACTGTCTTTCACACCACGCAGGCGTTTCAACACGCTTTCAAACAGATCACCCGCCACGGACATGAGCACGGCCACCACACATAACAGAATGGCCACAGGAACCTGCATTAGGCTCAATCCCTGCCACCAGGCAAGCACCAGCCCCCAGAAAAACCCGCTGGCTATGGCTCCGTAGAGGCCCTCTTGGGTCTTACCTGGACTGATGTTGGGTGCCAGTTTGATCCGTCCCCAACGCCGGCCGGCAAAATAGGCCCCGATATCAGCGCTCCAGATCAACAGCAAGAGAAACACCAGCAACATTGGCCCTCCCTGCGGGATGCTGTGAATGAACACCAGAGATAACCAGAAAGGCACCAGAATCAGCATGCCTTCGATGCTCTGGGCCAGATTGAAGCCGTTTAACGACTTGTCAGGGCGGAATTTATAGAGTCTAACCAGGATCACCAACCACCAAATCAGGCTGGCCGAGAGCATCCAAGGCATCCATCCAGGATGTTCGAGCAGAACGAATCCGCCTACCAATAACAGGCAGTGAATCATGACATAGATCAGCTGCCCATAGGCGCTCGATAGGCCGGAGAGGATCGCCCACTCCCGGACGCCCAGCAACAGAAAGACCGCTAAAACAGTGGCCAGATAGACACTCGGCATCAACAGCACGGCCCCCAGGACCAGGGGTGCAAGTATCAAGGCAGTAAAGATCCGATGCTTTAGCATCCGCCGCTCAAGAGGCTTCCGCCTCTTCGCCACTGATCTGCTCGCCCGTCCGGCCAAAACGACGCTGCCGACTGGCGTAGTCGGCGAATGCCAGGTCCAAAGCAGCGGCGTCGAAATCAGGCCACAGCAAATCGCTGAAATAGAGTTCGGCATAGGCAGCCTGCCAGAGCAGAAAATTACTCAAGCGGTGTTCACCACCGGTGCGGATGAACAGATCCGGGTCAGGCAATCCAGCGAAAGAGAGCCTGTTGGCAAGTAGCGCCTCATCGATCTCATGCGTGCTCAGTTCCCCCTTTTCCACCGCTACGGCAAGGGATTTGGCGGCCTGGAGAATATCCCAGCGTCCCCCATAATTGGCCGCCACTTGAAGCACCAATGCGGTATTGTCGGCCGTCAGCTGCTCGACTTCATGAATCCTCTGCTGGAGTTTCTCTGAAAATGCCGCACGTTCGCCGATCACTTTCAAGCAGACGCCATTGTGATGGAGACGTTTTGCCTCCTTGCGTAGTGACCGGATAAAGAGGTCCATGATAAGGCCTACCTCTTGTTTCGGCCGACGCCAGTTTTCACTGCTGAAGGCGAATAGGGTAAGAACTTCGATCTTACGCGCCACACAGTGTTGGATGACCCTGCGCACCGCTTCCACCCCGGCAGGATGTCCTGCGTGTCTCGGCATCCCCCTTTTTCTGGCCCACCGACCATTGCCGTCCATAATGATCGCCACATGCCTCGGCAGGCGCTCATTGATCGAGTCAGTGGATGCTTGGTTACCCATGTCTAAGGCAGGAGATCTTCGGGTGGCCGATTGAACGTCCTGAAGGTAGCCTGATCAGATCTCCATCAGGTCCTTTTCCTTCTCTTCAAGGAGCTGATCCACTTCCTTGATATGCTGATCCGTAAGCTTCTGAATGACCTCATGCGCGCGTCTTTCATCGTCTTCCGAGATCATCTTTTCTTTGACCAGATCTTTCAGATCATGGTTGGCATCACGGCGGATGTTGCGCACCGCAACCTTCGCCCCCTCGGCTTCATGACGCACCACCCGGATCAAATCCTTGCGTCGCTCTTCCGTGAGCGGTGGCATAGGCACCCGGATGACCGTACCGGCGGTCATAGGATTCAACCCCAGATCGGAGGTGAGAATCGCCTTCTCGACAACCGCCACCATGGGTTTTTCCCAAGGCGTCACTGTCAGGGTCCTGGCATCTTCCACATTGATATTGGCCACCTGGCTCAAAGGAACCTCGGAACCGTAATATTCTACCCGGATATGATCCAGCAGGCTGGGATGAGCCCGTCCGGTCCTGACCTTGGCCAATTCGTGACTCAAGGCCTCAACGCTCTTGCCCATCCGGGTATCCGCATCACTTTTGATATCGTCAATCATCTGCTATTCGCCTTTTTCCACCAAGGAGCCTACAGATTCTCCCTGCATCAGGCGCATCAGCGCCCCTGGTTCGTTGATATTCATAATTCGCAACGGCATATTGTTGTCACGACACAGGACGATCGCCGTCGCATCCATCACCTGGAGATTTTCCACCAGTGCCCGATTGTAGGTCAGACGTGGATAGAACTCCGCATTTGGGTCTTTTACCGGATCGGCAGAGTAGACACCATTGACCTTGGTGGCCTTGATCAGGAGCTGGGCCTGAATCTCTATGGCACGCAGGCTGGCCGCGGAATCAGTCGTGAAGTAAGGATTGCCGGTGCCGGCGGCAAGGATCGTTACACGCCCAGCATCCAGATGCCGCCTGGCGTCACGGGCGGTGAAGGTTTCACAGACATCAGGCATGCTCAATGCCGACAAGACACGCGCCTCGGTACCGACACGTGACAGGGCGTCTTGCATGGCGAGGGAGTTCATCACCGTAGCCAGCATTCCCATATGGTCACCGGCAACCCGCTCAAATCCACCCTGGGCTAGCCCGGCACCGCGAAAGATATTCCCTCCACCAATGACCAGACCGACCTGAACACCCGTACCGACCAGGTCCCGGATCTCGCCTGCCACCCGGTTGAGCATTTGAGAATCAATACCGAAATCACCGTCCCCCATGAGGGCCTCACCGCTCAATTTGAGCAGTACCCTTCGATATCCAACCTCTTTCGTCATCGATGCCTATGCCTTATTGCCAAGTTTCCACTTCATGCGGAATTGAGCATATCACTCAACGCAAGCCAGCAGAAATCGCATTCATGGGATCCTCAGTGGCCGTGCCTGGTCAGAATCAGCAATTACAGCTTCGCCTGAGCCCTGACCTCTTCGGCAAAGTTCTCCTTCTTCTTCTCGATTCCTTCACCCACTTCAAAACGCTGATACTGCACGACTCTTGCGCCTTTGCTCTTGAGCAGTTTCTCAACAGTGGTGTCTGGATCCTTGACGAAGGCCTGTCCAAGCAGAGTGTTTTCTGCGAGAAATTTGCGCATCCGACCGTCCACCATTTTCTCGATGATGTTGTCCGGCTTACCGCTCTCCTTGGCTTGTGCGGTAACGATTTCACGCTCCTTATCCAGCAGATCTTGGGGCATCTGTTCCGCAGAGAGCGCTACCGGGTTGGTCGCCGCAATGTGCATCGCCAGATCTTTGCCCAACGCCTCGTCATCACCCTCGACTTCGACCACCACGCCGATCCTCACGCCGTGCCGGTAACTCACGAGTTTGCCGCTGCTTGCCTGAAAACGGGTGAAACGGCGCACATTCATATTCTCACCCAGTTTCGAGATCAATGCCTCGCGGGCCTGGTTGACCGTGGTGTCCTCACCTTCATGCAGGGGTTGTTCCATGAGTGACTCGACCTCGTCAGCTCCGCCGTTGAGGACCTTCTCGGCCACCGCAGCGGCAAAAGAGGTGAAATTATCGTCCTTGCCGACGAAATCAGTTTCACAATTGACCTCAACCATCGCTGCTTCACTATTGTCCTCATTGAAACTGAGCACAATCACACCTTCCGCTGCAGTTCGGCCGGCTTTTTTAGCGGCCTTGGCCTGCCCCGACTTACGCATCTGTTCAATCGCAGCGTCAATATCACCATCGGTCTCGACCAGTGCCTTTTTGCACTCCATCATGCCTGCGCCTGTACGTTCGCGCAGTTCCTTAACCAGAGAGGCTGTAATCGCCATGAATTGCCTACCTTTATCTGTCTGTAAATGAAAAGAGGCCGGGGTTGGTGTAACTCATGTGCCCCAGCCTTACTGATTCCCAGATTGACTGTTCCTAATTAGGAGCCGTCTTCAGAAACCTCTACGAATTCCTCTTCTGCACCAGTCGAGGCAGCCACATGGGCGGCACTCGCCCGACCTTCCAGGATAGCCGCCGAGGCACCTTGTGCATACAGCTGAATGGCACGAATCGCGTCGTCGTTGCCTGGGATGACATAATCGATGTTATCAGGGCTGTTGTTCGTATCGACCACACCGATCACCGGAATCCCCAGCTTGCGCGCCTCAGCAACCGCAATGTTTTCGTGCCCCACATCGATGACAAACAGCGCATCCGGCAGACCCGCCATGTTCTTGATACCACCAAGACTGCGTTCCAGTTTTTCGAGCTCACGTTTCAGGCCCAATGCCTCTTTCTTGTTGAAGCGTTGCTCAACGCTGCCATCTTCGAACATCGCTTCAAGATCCTTCAGGCGCTTGATGGATTGTTTGATGGTCTTGAAATTGGTCAACATACCACCCAGCCACCGGTGGTTGACGTAGGGCATACCACAACGATCCGCCTCTTCACGAACGGCTCCCTGAGCGGCCCGTTTGGTACCCACGAAGAGGATCTTGCCGCCGTTGGCGGAGAGCGAACCGACGAAGTTCATTGCATCCTTGAAGAGCGGAAGGGTTTTTTCCAGGTTGACAATGTGGATCTTGTTGCGGTGGCCGAAAATGAACGAACCCATCTTGGGGTTCCAGTAGCGGGTCTGATGCCCGAAATGCACGCCAGCTTCGAGCATCTGGCGCATGGATACATCAGTCATTGAGTGACTCCTAAAATTTATGTGGGTTAAAACCTCCACATACCCCATAGGCCGACCTTCGTGGGGCACCCCGGCTCATGTGACGGTATGTGTGCGTATTTAACCGATTTCCCCAGCAGGTCAACGGTTATGAGATATTGCGAATCGTTTGCGATTCAGCGCCGCGTTTTATAACATAAACCGTTTATTACGACAAATCCTATCTCTTTGTTAGACATCTTCGGTTTCCAGACCTTAATCCCTAATTCATCATGAGTGTATCGATCAAAACCGAACATGAAATGGAAAAGATGCGTGTGGCCGGTAGACTTGCCGCCGAGGTCCTGGAAATGATCGAACCTCATGTCATCCCAGGCGTCACGACTGCCGAGCTCGATCGCATTTGCCATGACTACATTGTCAACCAACAAAACGCCATACCCGCGCCACTCAACTACCGGGGATTCCCCAAATCAATCTGCAGTTCAGTCAATCAGGTGGTCTGTCATGGCATACCAGGGGAGAAACGCCTAAAAAAGGGGGATATCGTCAATCTGGATATCACTGTGATCAAGGATGGCTACCATGGCGATACCAGTAAGATGTTCAGGGTTGGTGAGACCTCGATTTTGGCAAACCGTCTGATAGAAACCACCTACCAGGCCATGTGGATTGGCATCCAGCAGGTCAGGCCGGGGGCGTCGGTTGGAGACATCGGGCATGCCATTCAGACTTTCGTCGAATCTCACCACTACTCCGTGGTAAGGGAGTATTGTGGTCATGGTATCGGGAGGGAGTTTCATGAAGAACCCCAGATCCTCCATTACGGAACGGCCGGTACCGGACAGATACTGCAACATGGGATGTGCTTCACCATTGAACCCATGGTCAATGCAGGCAAACAACAGGTCAAGCTGCGCCCGGACGGCTGGACCGTGGTTACCAAGGACCGCAGTCTGTCTGCTCAATTCGAACACACCCTGCTAGTCACCCGTGACGGAGTCGAGGTGTTGACCCTGCGCCAGGATGAGACCCGGCCCTGAATGATTTGGGATCGACACAAACCCTAGCGACCTGCCGTCAAGGCGCTGAGCGCCAAGCAAAAGCATGACTCGAGTTCGTTACCTGTCAACCACCTCTGTATATAGAAAGAGGCACACAGATGTTTGATTTTTCCACCCTGGACCAGGCCCTGGAGCAGTCGCCCCTCCCCGTCTTCGCCTTCAAAGAGACTCTGACGGCAGGTTCCGAATTGATACTGGAACAATTCGATAAACTGCCCATCACGGAGCTGGTCAGCGCCAGGTCCCGGCTGATCGATGAAATTCTGCAGCGATCCTGGCGCGCCATCTTCGCGGATTCAACCGACGCCGCACTGGTCGCGGTGGGTGGGTATGGCCGTGGGGAGCTGCATCCCGCATCGGACATCGATTTGATGATCCTGGTGGGACACGAGGATCATTTTGAACAACTCAGGGATCGACTGGAACAGTTTCACACCCTGCTCTGGGACATTGGCCTCGAGGTTGGACACAGCGTCCGCACCATTGAAGATTGCGTAAGAGAGGCGGCGCAGGATATCAGCGTCATCACCAACTTGCTCGAATCCCGCTCACTGGCCGGCTCCGTCCCTCTCTTCCAGGCGATGCAGCGCGCCACGGCTCCGGACCAAATGTGGAACAGTCACGATTTCTTCACCGCCAAGTGGCATGAACAACGCGACCGTCACAACAAATATGACGACAGCATGAGCAACCTGGAGCCGAACATCAAGGAGAGTCCAGGAGGTCTGCGGGACATCCAGATGATCGGATGGGTCACAAATCGCCACTTTCAGACCAAGAATCTGCATGACCTGGTGGACCAGGATTTTCTGAATGAAACCGAATATGCAACCCTGCTCGAGGGACAAAACCATCTATGGCGGGTTCGCTTCGCGCTGCATATCCTGACTGGCCGCCACGATGACCGTCTTTTGTTCGATCATCAGCGCACCTTGGCCGAGAAGCTGGGATACATCCAGGAGGAGGGCGGACCAAATCAGGCAGTAGAGAGTTTCATGCAGGATTATTACCGCACGGTGATGGGCCTCAGCCGTCTGAACGAAATGCTCCTCCAGCACTTTCAGGAAGCTATCCTGTTAGGGAATCAACTGGGAGCACCGGTGTCCATCAACAAGCGCTTCCAGAGCCGCAGTGGATTTCTCGAAGTCACCCATGACAAGGTCTTCGAACACCGCCCGACCGCCTTGCTGGAACTATTCCTGATCATGCAGGAAAATTCCGGCCTGAAGGGCGTACGGGCAAGCACCATTCGCCTGGTACGCAACCATCGTCACTTGATCAACGATAAATTCCGTGAAGATATCCGCGCGCAGAGTCTGTTCATGGAGATCTTGCGTCAACCCAGGGGAATCACCCGGGAACTGCGGCGCATGAATATCTACGGCATTCTGGCGGCCTATATTCCGGCCTTCAAGCTGATCGTGGGACGCATGCAGTATGACCTTTTTCACGTCTACACAGTGGACGAACACACCCTCATGGTGTTGCGGAATCTGCGTCGGCTCACGGTACCCGAGTATTCCGACGAACATCCATTCTGCAGCCAATTGATACAGCTCCTGCCCAAGACCGAACTCATCTACCTGGCCGCCTTGTTCCACGATATCGCCAAGGGACGAGGGGGCGACCATTCAGTGCTGGGTGCTGAAGATGCCCTGGCATTTTGCAGAGACCACCATCTGAGCGAGTATGACAGCAATCTGGTCAGCTGGCTGGTACGTCACCACCTGTTGATGTCGATGACGGCACAACGCAAGGATATTACCGACCCGGAGGTAGTCCAGGAGTTCGCCGCCATCGTAGGAGACTCGACTCGCCTGACCTATCTCTACCTCTTGACGGTGGCCGATAGCCGTGCGACCAACCCCCAGAGCTGGAACTCCTGGAAGGATTCCTTGTTGAGGGACCTCTATGTGGCGACTCGACGCGCGCTGCTTCGCGGGTTGGAGAATCCCCTGGCCCAGGAGGAGCTGATCAAAGCCAAACAGACAGAGGCCTTCCATCAGCTCAAAGAGATGCTGGTCCCAGAAACTGAAGTCGAGGCGCTCTGGAAAACCCTGCCCCACGAATATTTCCTTACCCATTCTCCGAATGCCATTAAACGCCATACCCATGCGATTCTAATGACCCCTGCTGAGAAGCTCCCTCTAATCGCTATGCGGCAAACTGCGAAACGTGGCGGTACTGAAGTGCTTTATTACGGTAACGACCAGGATAATCTGTTTGCCGCAACCACGACGCTGCTGGACCAGCTGGGGCTTTCCATCCTCAATGCCAGGATTATGGGAACCACAACCGGCATGTCTCTCAATTCCTTTCTGATCCTGGAAGAGGACGGCTCCCCTGTGGAGAAAGGTCATCGTAGTGAGGAGATCCTGTACTCCCTGCAGGAAGGATTGGCCAAAGAGGGAGACAGTCAGCTCAAAGTTCACCGCCGCATGCCGCGCCAGCATCGACACTTCAGCACTCATACCCGAATCTCATTTTCCAAGGACCCAACCCATGAACGCACGGCTATGCGTTTAACGACCCTGGACAGGCCCGGCCTGTTGTCAGAAATAGGCCAGGCTTTCGCTGACTGCAATATCCGCCTGCAACACGCCAAGATCGCGACATTGGGTGCTGAAGTCGAGGACATCTTCTTCGTCACCAACAAAGACAACCAACCGCTGGAAAGTGAAAAACAGATCGAATGTCTGAAACAGACCGTATTGGACAGGCTGCCGGAAGATTAATCTACTCGATTCCAGCCCTAAGTGTAGTTCAGCGTCACTCCTTTGCTTCGCCACACCTCTTGTAGGCTGGAAAACCGCATGAACGCTTTCAAATCCGGGTGACCGCCTGTGGGTCTACAGGCCCCGCAGCGCAGTTTTGCGAAGCCCTAAGCAACGACCTTTTACACGGATAGCGGACCGTTATTCAGCCGGTCACACCTCCGATCTACAACGCTTGCGGATGCAGGCCATGGATGATCGCAACCTGAGAGTGGTCGGTAATCCTCGTGGTTCCTGCGACGAGATCACCCCGAAGCGACTGCCGGCTCATGGGTCGATGCACGGGATATCGATGCGTGATGCTCGATTGCCCAACTCGCGAAAATCCCGGACCCCGGAACCGACCTACTCCATCCTTGGCAAACCAAGCTGTCAGCCTCGTGTGATCGACAAGCAAGCCGTCTGTGTGGCTCTACTGGGATTGCGCTAGGCCGCCGATCAGAACACCGGTACCGAGTGATAACCCTGTGCCTGATAACCAATCAGGGAGATGAATCCATCACCAACCAGAGTCAAACCCGGAAACAAAGTGCCATTGTCGATCCCGAATACCCGCGTAGCAACAGCGCATACCTCCTGTCGGATCCCCAGGTCAGCCAGTTTCGCCACATTGGTTTCAATTTCCAGCAACACGCCACCTGCCGACGCATCCGCTTCTTCTGAGGGCGAACTGGTGAGATATTTCACGCTCGGTCCAATGTAGACCAACACGAAATCGGGCTCGACACCCTGGGATTTCATCCCTTTGTGGGTGCCCTGAATGACTTCCAGATAGAAATTCAGCTTCTTGGCGTCACCGATATCCACCAGAAAGACCCCCCTACCGTTCTTCAAGTCGGCAAGGGCCCGTTTGTCATTGATCTCTGAGCTTACCGCCAGGCTGAACTGACTGATCAGAAGCAGCAGAACACCCATCATACACATCATCTTTTTCATGAATTCACTCCAGGTTGGTTGGAAAGGATTTCAGATCAACCAGCGCGCAGCTGGTCTTCCGCGTTTGATCGCAATCCCGGTCCCCCGGTTGAAAATCAAAGGAACAGGGCTTTGCCAGCAACATTCTGTAGTCATCTTCGGCATAGGCTTGGACGGGAAGATTGGGTGGATAGTAGACACACCCCATGCAGTGTTCGTGATGGTTTGATGATTTCATTGGTCAACCTAGCGAGTAAGAACAGCTAGAACGAGTGTTCGTTCTAGTCGATGGATAAAAAAACAGGTGTCAGATCGCTGCAACCGCCCTCCAGGAACAAGACCAAACCTCTTCGTAATAATCATGCAGCGGTTTCTCGAGGATACCGTCCAGCTCGGAAGTGATCATTCGAATGGCGCCACCGAACAGGCATGCGGATGCCGCCTGCACATCCCGTTGCTCGATCTCACCCCGCGCCATTCCCCGCGCCACCATGGCACGCATCGTCTCGAAGGGTTTTGAGGAGCAAACCGGCCGCTCGTTAGGCAGGAACTCCCGGTGTTTGACGTAGAGCATGAAGGCCATGACATCGGGCTCCGATTGAGTAATATCAAAAAGCAGCGAGATCACTGCACGACACTGATCATGTGCGGATTCATGCAGCTGCATGATCGTATCCAGCTCTGTCTGCATCCTCTCCAGCAAAGCTTCGAACAAGGCTGTGGCCACGCCCTCCTTGTCCTTAAAGTAGTGATAGATCGAGCCGGTACTCACGGCAGATTCCCGGGTGATATCCCGCATCGAGGTATTGAAGTAGCCCTTGCGGGTAAAAAGCCACAAGGCCGTTGCAATGACCTTTTCACGAGGACTCATAACAGAATCTTGGTAACCGGTGAACATGCGGCTCACTTTAGAACGAACGCTCGTTCTAGTCAAGAACAGTTTGTAGCAATCTTCACCTCAACGGATTAAGCGATATCAGGAAACAAATCTCGACAGACCTGAAACTGACCCGACCCGCCATCGAGATCCGATCATTTTGCCGTGTAGAAAGTCAGGTTGATCGCTCCGTAATTCGCGATTTCGGATTGCCCTTCGAATTCCTTGCTACGGATCAGATTGGTGAAAGACACACGCAGGTCTCTGAAATGAAAGGCGACACCGAATTGCACATCCGCTACCAAATGCTTCTTGTCGACACGATGGCTGTCTCGAAAGGTGTTGCCATCGAGGAAGATATTGCGGACAACGGCACGTATTTCCAAACCTCCGAAGAGATACCAATTAAACTCAGGATCGGGCTGAAATGCCGGTATGCCCGTGAATCCAGGGCTGATGGTCGGGGGACCAATATCATCTCTCAGTCTGGTCCCCCAGCGCGCCAGCGTACCAGCAGCCGCATAGGTATAGACATTGCCCAGAGCCAGGCCGCCATGCTGGCTGACCTCGAATTGTCGATCACCATCCAGGTCATAGATTTGCCGCCATTTGCGCAGGTATGTGACATTGATGCCCAGTTCGTCGTGCAGTTGATGATCCCAGCCTTGCGGTATGGTCGTATCAATAAACCGATGAAACTCTTTCTGAGTCTCTTCAGCCAAGGAACTCGGCCCGACTATGCCGAGCGTCAGAACCAAGCCGTTTATGCTTTGCCGGTTACCGTCATCTTCGAATACATGGGCAATCCCGGTATCCCAAAAGAGCCAACCCGCATAGGGTCGATCGTCTTCGATCAGTTCGCGCTGTTCGATGTCCTCGGGGGTGAAGATCTTTTGGCCAATACTATAGCCATGGATACCTGTCTCGCCTTTTCGATAGCAGGGAAAGATAGTTGCGATCTTTTCCAGCCATGCAGGGGCTGGTTCGATGGTGGCAAAACTGAGCTCGGTGCCGTGGGTATAGAATCGATCATCACTGCTTCCCCACAGATCATTTTCGAGTTGCAGGCTCCAGAATCCAGTCTCAGGTAGCTCCTGTCCCTGAACCGGGGAAAATCCGTAAAACAGCAGCAAAGCCATGAGTATGATAAACCATTTATCACAGACCGCGATGTCGATAGCAATTGGAAGCCTCATGTGATGGCGATCGATACTTTCAATTCAGCGGTGACAAAGACAAAGAATCCCGAATCGATCCGCATGCGGATAAGAAGTTTCAGTCAGAGGATCTTCTGTCACGGATTTTACTGCAAAAGCACCTGCAGAGAGTAGGCGGTATGTCTGCTAAACTTGACTGATACAATTTTTCAGAAGTGATCCTCTCACTCAGCTGAACGATCGTATTCAACCAGTAGCGCATCCAAAAAAAGATCAAGTAAGATCTCGCCATCTTTTTGCAAGTCGATGTTACGCATACCCGGTGATAGAGAACTGTGAATAAGGCCATGGATGTAACTCATCAGACTTGAGGCGAGTTTTTCCGGCGGTAAGTTGGTGCGCAGAACACCCATGCCATCTAATGCCACAAATGCATTTTCCATGGTTGAGTAGAATTCCTCCTTCTTATTCATAAGAAAACTCTGCAACTCCGTTTGTTCATCTGTGAATTCCATATTGTGCATCACGATCCGCATGATCTGGCCCAATTCAGGATCCTGCACCACACTCAGGACCATCCTTTTGATGGCAACCCGGAAATTCTCAGCTGGAGTTGGAGGTGCTATCTCTGACAACATTTCGTTGAACGCTTGCTGTAATCGATTGGCGTTACGGTTCCATAACGCCATGATGACCGCATCTTTATTATCGAAATGCCAATAGATGGCTCCACGGGTCATCTGAGCCTCTTTTGCGATTTCACTCAAAGTCGTTTTGGCAACGCCTTGGCGAATGAACAACCTTGTGGCTGCGTCCAACAACTGATGATAGGTACGTTCAGCGTCCTCTTTCGTTTTTCTGGCCATTCAACTGCACTTTTTGTTGGCATGTCATCATCCACTGCATTATTATACATACATGTACGTATGTAAATAGAAACCATAGACCCATGACGACCAATAAAGAACTACCACTCTCTTTATCCCTATCGTTCATAGCCATTTTATTGACCGCCTGTTATCAAACAGAGACAGATACAACGAAGGCCAAGCTTGAGCAGATACGACCCGCCAAGATCGTACCGGTGGTTTCGACAGACGTCAGTCTGCTGCGCACCTATCCCGGTACTCTCGAAGCCTCGGAGCAGGCGGAACTGGCGTTTCGTGTAGGTGGTCAGTTGATCGACTTACCGGCCCAGGCCGGCCTCAGGGTAAAACAGGGTGACCTCTTGGCCAGATTGGATGAAGCGGAATACCGCAACACTCTGGAAGAACGCCTGGCCCGTTACGATCTGGCTGAAACGGAGTTTGACCAGGCCAGTAAACTGCTGAAAAAGAAACTCACCAGCCAGCTGCAATACGACAAAACCAAGGCCGAACTTAAATCGGCCCGGGCGGCCCTGGACCAAGCGAGTGACAACCTGCAATATACCAGCCTGGTCGCCCCCTTCGACGGCATTGTGGCCCGTGTTGACGTAGAGAATTTCCAGGCAATTCAAGCCAAGGTGCCGATCATCCAGCTGCAGAATGATGAAAGTTTGGATGTGAGATTCAGCGTCCCCGAGTCGATGATCAGCCAGATGAAGCGGATCGATGACCCGGAGGTGATTGAAGGTATCTGCTCGGTCACTTCATTCGCCTCACAGCCCAACAAGTCCTACAAGGCCTGTTACAAGGAACATGAGTCGCTACCCGATCCACTGACGCGCAACTACACGGTGGTCTTTTCGGTCGATCCCATCACTGACTTCGTGGCCCTGCCCGGCATGACCGTTTCGGTGGAACTGGATCTATCGTCCTTTCTACCCGATGACGCCTTCAAGGGTTTACTGGTACCGGTCGAGGCGGTGTTCGACAAGGAGGGCAAAACATGGATCTGGCGGGTCAACGCGGAAATGCGGGCCCAACGGACTCAGGTGAAGACGGGGCGCTTCGAGGGGGGCATGCTGGAGATCACAGAGGGTTTGAACGCCAATGATCAGATCATCGCCGCCGGAGTCGACTACATTCGCGAGGGCATGCTGGTCAAACCTCTAGTCAAGGAAAGAGGTTTGTAAGGGCCATCATGAACATTACCGAGTACACAATCAATACTAAAACCGTCACCTGGATGGTGGTGCTGTTGCTGTTGTTCGGCGGCGTCTATTCATTTACCAAGCTGGGGCGGCTGGAAGATCCGGCCTTCACCATCAAACAGGCGATGATCCTAATCAACTACCCCGGCGCCTCGGCCTTGGAGGTGGAAGAGGAGGTCACCCTGCCGGTAGAGAACGAGATTCAGCAACTGCCCTATCTCGACAACATCACCTCGACCTCCAGCGACGGCATGACCCAAATCATGGTCGAGATGAAGAGCATCTACCGCAAGCACCATCTAGCCCAGATCTGGGACGAGATGCGGCGCAAGATCAACGATATGCAAGACCGACTGCCCCCCGGCGTCGAGGCGCCCATCATCATCGACGATTTCGGCGATGTCTACGGGATGTTCATTGCCGTCACCGGAGAAGGCTACAACTATGATGAATTGGCGGACTATACCGATTATCTGCGCCGCGACCTGGTGTTGGTGCCCGGGGTCGGCAAGGTCAGCATCGGTGGAGAGCGTGTCGAGCAGATCTTCATCGAGGTCGATCGTGCCAAGCTGGCTGCCACTGGTTTTTCCATGACCGACATCCAGAGTCTGTTGAACACCCAGAACCTGGTCAGCGACGCGGGAAACATCCGGGTCGGCAGTGAATATCTGCGCATCAACACCAAGACCGAGGAGAGCGACGCCCTCTCCAGTCTGGCCAACATGCTGATCGGCAATATCGATGGCCAACTGGTCTATCTACAAGACGTGGCGACCCTCAGCAAGGGCTATGCGGATCCGCCCACCCATCTGTATCGGTTCAATGGCCAGGATGCCCTGACTATCGGTGTGTCGTTTGCTTCGGGTGTCAATGTGGTCGAGGTGGGTGAGGCCATCGAAGCACGTCTCCAGGAACTGGAGCTGATGCGTCCCATCGGCATGGAGATCGGCTCGATCTACAATCAGCCGGCCCAGGTAGCCGCCTCCGTGAACGACTTTCTGGTCAGTCTGGCCCAGGCGGTGGTGATCGTCATCCTGGTGTTGTTGTTCACCATGGGTCTGCGCCCCGGCATCCTGATGAGCGGCGTGCTGCTGCTGACCATTCTCGGCACCTTCATCATCATGTCGATCTATGATATCGAACTGCACCGCATCTCCCTGGGCGCCTTGATCATCGCCCTGGGCATGCTGGTGGACAATGCCATCGTGGTGACCGAAGGCATCATGATCAGCCTCAAGCGTGGCCACAGCCGGATACAGGCCGCCCGTACCATCGTCAACCATACTCGCTGGCCCCTGTTGGGCGCCACCATCATCTCCATCACCGCCTTCGCACCTATCGGCCTCTCACCGGATGCCAGCGGCGAATTTACCGGTAGCCTGTTCTGGGTGCTCTTCATCTCTCTGGCGCTGAGCTGGGTATTTGCAGTCACCCTTACACCGTTTTTCTGCTATCTGTTGTTCAAGGAGGAGAAGATTTCGGCAGGTGTGGGGGTCGATCCCTACAAGGGGTTCGTCTATCAGATCTACAAGGGCCTACTGCATCTGTGCCTGCGTTTCCGCTGGGGTACGTTGGTCGTGATGTTGACCGCGCTGATACTCTCGGTCCTGGGTTTCACTCAAGTCAAACAGGCATTTTTCCCCTTCAGCTCCCTGCCCATGTTCATGGTGGAGTACCGGCTTCCCCAGGGCAGTGACATCCGGGCGGTGAACGATGATATCCAGGCCATCGAGCGGGATCTACAGGAGCTGCCGGCCATTCAACAGATCACCTCGACCATCGGTCGTGGTGCCGAACGCTTCATGCTCACGTACGCACCCGAGTTCACCAATTCCAGTTATGCCCAGCTGATTGTGCAGGTCAGCTCTTATGAACAAGTACAGCCGACCATGGATACGATGGCCAGCCTGTTTCGGGACAAGTATCCCCAGGCCTTCGTCAAGTTCAAGAATTTCGAAATCGGACCCAGCTCCGACGCCAAGATCGAGGCGCGTCTGATCGGACCCGATCCGGATCTGCTGCGGGCCTATGCGGATCGAATCATCAGGATCTTCGAGGCCGAGCCTTTGGCGATCAATGTACGCCAGGACTGGCGGGAACGGGTCAAACTGCTGCGTCCGATATTCGACGAGGCCGAGGGGCGCCGTCTCGGCATCACCAAGCAGGACGTGGACCAGGCGCTGGCCTTCAATGTCAACGGTTTAACCGTCGGGCTGCTTCGACAGGGCAGCAAGTTGTTGCCCATCGTGGTCCGTCCCCCGGAGATCGAAAGAAATTCGGTGACACAACTGGAGGATGTGCTGGTCTACAGCCCGACTAAGCATGCCTATGTGAACATCGGCCAGGTCGTGCACCGGCTCGATTTGGAGTGGGAGGATTCACTGATCAAACGCCGGGACCGCAAGCGCACCCTCTCGGTGCTGGCCGATCCTGTTCCTGACGTCACCCCCGCCACCCTGCTTGCCAAGGTCCGTAGCATCGTCGAGTCCATCGAACTGCCCGAGGGTTATCAGCTTGAGTGGGGTGGGGAGTACGAGGCCCAGCAAGACGCCAATGTCGCAGTTTTCGCCTTCGTACCCATGGGCGTGCTGGTGATGATCATATTGACGGTGATTCTGTTCGGTTCAGCCAAACAGACCCTGGTGGTCTGGATCACCGTGCCGCTATCGATCATCGGGGTGACCATTGGCCTGCTCAGCACCAATTCCCCGTTCAGTTTCATGGCGCTGTTGGCGGTACTCAGCCTGATCGGTATGCAGCTGAAGAACGGTATTGTGCTGGTCGAGGAGATCAAACGCTTGAAAGAGGAGATCAACGAACAGTGGTTGGATGCGATTACTCATGCGGCGATCAGCCGTCTGCGCCCGGTCACCATGGCTGCTATCACTACCATCCTGGGCATGTTGCCTCTATTGAGTGATGTTTTCTTCCAGCCCATGGCAGTGACCATCATGTTCGGTCTGGGATTCGCCACCCTGCTGACGCTGATCGTGGTACCGGTGCTCTTCGCCCTGTTCTACCATGTACGGTTCACCGCCCGTAGTACATGAGCTATCGATATCAACCGCGGCATACACCCATACCATTCAAGTTGAAGACAATGAGGCCGAAAATCCTATAATACCCGGATATCGCGCAGAATCGTTTCACATAGGCATTTATGATGCAGGATGAGCACGGCGCTCTCAAGGCACAGCACGACGAGAAGCGTTTATACTTTCAGCTCTTGTTGATCGCTGGCAGCTGGACTTTGCTGATCGGCGTCCTCTTGTGGTGGTCTCTCAACAATGTGGAAGATGAGATGCTGGGTCTGGCCCGGCTGGAGGCGATAGCCAACTTCAACAAAGATCAGGCGTTTCGTGCCTGGGGGACCAACCATGGTGGCGTCTATGTCCCAGTGACCGAACGCACCAAACCGAGCCCATACCTCAATCACATCCCTGAAAAAGATCTGACAAGTCCTTCCGGAAAGCAACTAACCCTGATGAATCCCGCATCCATGCTACGCCAAATGATGGAGGACTATAATGATCTCTACGGAGTGAAAGGCAAGATTACCAGTCTCCGGCCCCTGAATCCTGACAACGCCCCGGATACATGGGAGTCAGAGGCACTAAAAGCCTTCCAAATGGGCGAGAAAGAACGTTTCGAAATCACCGAAATCAGCGGAGAACCGTTTCTGCGCTTGATTCGCCCCATGATCACCCGAGAGGGGTGCCTCAAGTGCCACCGTCACCAGGGCTATGAGGTTGGGGACATACGTGGGGGTGTTGGTGTCTCAGTACCCCTGACCCACTACTTATCCATCGCTGAGGCGCGCAAACAGAACTACTGGACCATCCTGAGCGTGGTCTGGATAGTCGGTATGGGGGTTATCTGGCTCGGCGGTAAGCGCGGTCAGCAACGAATCATGGAGCGCATGGACTATGAGGGGAAGATCTGGCAACAGGCAAACTTCGACGGTCTCACCGGTCTAGCCAATCGCAATCTGTTCATGGATCGACTCGATCGTGCACTCGCCTATGCGCGGCGGGATGACCATCAGTTGGCACTGTTGTTTATCGATCTCGATCGTTTCAAGGATGTGAATGACACCCGGGGCCAAGATATCGGCGATCGTTTACTGCAGGAAGCAGCACAAAGGCTGCAGGCCTGTGTCCGGGAGATGGACACGGTCTCCAGACTGGGAGGGGATGAATTTACGATCATCCTGCCTGAAATCAGCGAAGGCATGTCCGCCAACCAGGTAACCGGCAACATCCTCGCCGCACTGTCCAGCCCATTTGAGCTGGATGGACAGGAGGCTCACCTTTCTGCAAGCATTGGTATCACCGTCTTCCCTCAGGATGGCGATGATCCTGTTACCTTGGTGAAGAATGCTGACACCGCCATGTATCGCGCCAAGGCCGAAGGCAAAGACACCTATCGGTATTTCACACAGCAGATGAATCAAGAGGCCGAAGGCAGAGTCAGTCTCGAATCGGCCCTGCGCATGGCGCTGAGAGAGAGGGAATTCACTCTTCACTATCAGCCCATTTTCAACACCAGCGATAATAGTCTGGTGGGCGCGGAGGCCCTCATTCGCTGGCAATCCCCACACAAGGGCCTCATTGGACCTGACAATTTCATTCCGATGGCCGAGGAGAACGGCCTGATTGTGCCTATCGGTGAATGGGTGATTCAGCAGGCGATCGCCGATCTGCTCCGCTGGGACCAAGCAGGCCTGCACCTGGAGGGTTTGTCAGTCAACGTCTCTTCGGTTCAGTTCCGCATGCCTGGCTTCGTGGAAAAGATGCAGAAACTCATCAAACGCTACCCCAACCTGCGGTCCCGACTGCATTTAGAGATCACCGAGAGCGTGTTCATGGATGATTACCGGGAGTCGGGCAAACATCTTGACATGCTGCGAGATCAGGGCTTTCGGGTTTCCATCGATGATTTCGGTACCGGTTACTCCTCTCTCAGCTACCTCAAGCGGTTTCCGGTGGACAGCATCAAGATCGACCACTCCTTTGTCAGAGATGTGACCAACGATCCGGAGGATGCAGCCCTGTGTGAAGCAATCATTGCCATGGCGCACCACTTGGATCTGAAGGTAGTGGCAGAGGGTGTCGAGACCCGGGCACAATGGGATTTTCTGCGATCGAGCGGCTGCGACTTCGCCCAAGGCTTTCTGTTGGGCAAACCCTTGCCCGAGGTTGACTTCAACCACCTGCTGCGAGAGTGCCTTTCACAAGACAAGGTCATCATTTGATTTGCGCTTGGCGTTCACCGCAGCGTCAACGATAACGCGTCGGATCGCTGACCTGGGCATCGGCAAAGCCCTTGGCCCGTAACCGACAGGAGTCGCAACGTCCGCAGGCCCGCCCCGCATCATCCGCCTGATAGCAGGAGACGGTCAGGCCGTAATCGATTCCGCGGACCAGACCCTGCCGAATGATCTCGGCCTTGCTCAGATCGATCAGCGGGGTGTGGATAGTGAAGCCGCGCCCTTCGACACCGGCCTTGGTGGCCAGATTGGCAAGCCGTTCGAAGGCCTTGATGAATTCGGGCCGGCAATCAGGATAGCCAGAATAGTCCACCGCATTGACACCGATGAAGATGTCCTGTGCTCCAACGACCTCCGCCCAGCCCAATGCCAGGGCCAGAAACAGAGTATTGCGCGCCGGCACATAGGTCACTGGTATGCCCTCGGCCATCACTTCGGGGACCTGGATCGAGCTGTCGGTGAGCGCCGAACCCCCAATGGATTCCAGATCGATGCGGATCACCTTGTGTTCGACCACACCCAGAGACGCTGCTACCCGCTGTGCCGCGGGCAATTCTGAGCGGTGGCGCTGGCCATACTCCATGCTCAAGGCATAACACTCGAAACCCTGGTCTTGGGCGATGGCCAAGGCTGTAGCCGAATCGAGTCCGCCCGATAAGAGTACGATGGCTTTGTCCTGCATACGTGTTCTTGCCTACTCCAGAGATTCAATCCTCAGTAAAAAAAGCACCACAGAGGACACAAAGATCACCGGGAATTAAGAGTATC
>JAAUXZ010112349.1_pt1 | contig 57546 bp, 52 predicted proteins | sample 7278131 | NCBI WGS metagenome assembly JAAUXZ01 (sample SAMN14350119, study PRJNA611818) | marine sediment metagenome | isolation source: surface marine sediment (3m) | place: French Polynesia: Moorea | collected 2018-08 | reverse complement strand
TAGCTACGCCTCCCCTCCTTTCATCGCCCGCACCTGAGAATTTACCAGCAATGCTTCTCATTACGCTATGCGTCCCACCAAAGAAAAGATTCTTCTCATCCCAATGTTGTTGATTTGGGAATTCATCTGCCAGTCTGTGGGCAATCTGTTCGCTGAAACCGGGTTCCAAGCTCAGCAAACCCTCTTCAAAATGGATCCTTGGTTGGGTCACAGCGTTTTCCAGAGGCATTTGGTAATCGACTAGATTGGAGATGACTTGTAGTATTGCGCTGCGTATTCGATTCGAGCCACCTGAGCCGGTAACAACGATGTCCCCATTATTCATGAGTAATATGGTCGGTGCCATCATGGAGGCCATGCGTCGATTACATGGCCAACATTGAAAGCCTTGCAGATTCAAGTCTTCTTCGCCGAGCATGTTGTTTAGCATAATTCCGGTTCCAGGTATGACATATCCTGATCCTTCTCCATTTGAGAGTGTCATACTGGCTAAATTTCCGTGCATGTCGGCAATACTGATATGCGTGGTGCCGCGTAAACAGATACCCCCTTCATGAAGAGAGCGGAGATAGTGTTGTTTGTGCTCTTTTGTGAACAGCTGGTCAAGATCGGTGGTGTGATCGGCGCGTGCTTGTTGTACCAGGCAGATGGTTTTTGCAATTCCTGTTAAACGTGCAAATCCATCTATAGAGTGTTGACTAAGATTCTGTGTTTCCAGAAGTCCCAGTGCAAAAGCAATCAAGGCTCCGCCCAGAGATGGGGGCGGATTGGTCAGAATCTTCGAACCATGATAGCTGAATTGTAAGGGGCGGCGCTTAATCATATGGTAATTTCCGAGGTCAACATCTCTGAGATGACCTCCATTCTGTTCGCAGGCTTCGATTAGCATCCGACCTGCTTCACCCCGGTAAAAGAGATCTTCACCTTCTATGACGAGTGTTTCCATGAAATCCGCCAGCCGAGGGTTTTTATAAATTTCATCTTCAGAAATCAGCTTTTCTGCAGCGTTGGGAGATCGATTGAGCAAGAAGGATTCGTGCGTGGCATTTAGAATCGGTGAGATGATTTGTGAAATCAGGGATTGGAAACTGTTAACGAGAATCCCATTCTTGGCCAGTGAGATTGCAGGCGCCATGAGTTCATCGAGAGAGAGGCTGCACAGGTCTCGATGTATGGAGAAAAGACCACGAATGAAACCCGGTGTTGCAATCGAGCCCATACCGATATGAAAAATCTGATGGGCAGTGCCGAAATCTGCCTTGATGGGATAAAACTCAGTTTCAGAAGCAGGTGAGCGTGCAGCCGGTGTCTGGGCGAAAAAATCATAAACGATCGGGCTGGAATCGGCAGGATGGGCCATCAGGAATCCCCCTCCCCCGGGTGATGCCAAGATGGGTTCTGCAACACAGGCGCACAGCATCGCGGTTAAGGCCGCATCAAAGGCATTACCACCGGCCTTTAGGATCTCACTGGCGGCCAGTGCCGTCTCCCGATGGCCAGCCGCTACTACCCCGCTTTGTATGGTTATTTGTGGCATTACCTTGGTAACTGTAAGTGATTCGAGCAATTATCTGTTTTAACCATCTTTACTGGTGAAATGCAAAATCGTTCATGTTCCATAAATATATTTGAGAACCTTTTTCGATTCAGCTTTTTCGGGGCTTTGCCGTTAAGGTGAGAGTGCAAATGTCCAATCCAGATAGGATCCATATTCCCCATTTATTGAAACATGGCTGTGCCAAACAACAAAAGTGACGATGCTCTGCTGAAAAATCTGGTGCCTCTCAATACCCTGTCCGAGGAACAGTTGGGCAGGTTGTTAACCCGCATTGCGATTGAGAAGGCCAAGAAGGGTGAATACCTGTTTAGAGAAGGTGATTCAGATCATCAGAATATCTACCTTCTGTCGGGTACGGTAGCCCTGCTTTCCGGTCAGAAAGAGATGGATTTGGTCAGTAGTGGTACACAAACCGCAAGGTTTGCATTGGCGCACCAATTGCCCAGGAAACATTCAGCCCGCGCCAAGAGTGCTGTGACCTATGTACGTATCGACAGCCGTATGCTCAGCGATATGCTGGCACGCAGTCAAACGGCCAGTTATGAGGTTGACGAGGCTGAAACCGCTCAGAATAGTGATTGGATGAGCCTGCTGCTGCGTTCTCCGGTGTTCCAGCAGATTCCACCGGCGAATCTGCAACGGGTCATGATGCGCATGCGGACAATCACAGTATCGGCAAATGAGACCGTTATTCAGCAAGGGGAAGAGGGTGATTATTTTTATCTGATCAGCAGTGGGGCCTGCCGAGTGACACGTCAACCCGAAGCGGATCACCCACCCGTGGAACTGGCTCAATTGAAAGCAGGTCAGGGCTTTGGTGAGGAAGCGTTGATTTCCGATAAGCCACGAGGCAGTACCGTCACCATGGTGACCGACGGGGAACTGGTTCGTTTGAGCAAACAGGATTTCGTGGAGTTGGTGAAACAGCCACTTTCCCGTGCCATCGACTATCCGGATGCCTGTAAAATGATTGAGGAGAATGCCCTTTGGGTCGATGTGCGCACCCCGGAGGAGTATGATGCCAGCCATCTGCCAGATGCAATCAACCTGCCATTCTTTTCTATCCGCTTTCAAGCCTCGAGTCTGGCAAGCGACCGGGTCTATCTGATCTATGGTGCCGAGGTTGGACAATCGGCGACAGCCGCCTACCTCCTGGTAGAGCGAGGCTATGAAGTTTACATGCTCAGTGAGGGATGGGCTGAGATTGCAGTCCAGGCTGGACTTGGTGAAGAATCCACAAATCTGTCTGATAATGTCATCGATTTCAATCGGGATGCGGACGCCTCTGAGGGAGGCGTTCAACTGAATCCCCAAGCTGACAATGAAATCGACCCAGAGCTTGTCAATAAACTGCAAAAACAGCTGAGCGCGGCTAGAACCCAATTCGAGGAAAAGCTCACACAGTATCAAACCGAACAAAAATTACTCAAACAGGCCCTTGGAGTCGCCAAACGCAAGCTGGAGAATCTCGAAAAGGAAGCAGTGACGGCGCGTCAATCACATGAGGAAGAAATCCAGCAGTTGCAGGCCGCCTTGACCGAAAAGCAGCAGTCCCAGCAAGACAACGAAAGTGAGCACAAGAAGAGTGTGCGCGTACTTCAAGAACAGGTCGAAGAGCTTAAGGATAACCTGGCAATACTTCAGGGTGAACTCAAGGCGTCCGCGGAGACGGTCCGGATACACAGTGAAGAGAAATCCCAGTTAGAGACAACGCTCGAGCAGGAGCGTAAGAACCGTGCCGAGGTCATAGCCGACCTGGAAGCTCAGCTGCAGAGCCTCAGGCAACAACAGGATCAAGCATCATCGGTGCATCATGCGGAGTTGCAACAGGCTGGTGAAAAGGCTGAAGCAGACAGTCAGTTGATTGCTTCCCTGGAAGAACAGGTGCGGTCAGTCGAGCAGCAGTCCGAGCAGTTCAGAATGCAAGCGGCTGAAGAGCTTGCCGCAATGGAGCAACGACTCGAGTCACTCCAACGGGCATATGATGAGAATCAGTCAGCGAATGCAGCGCGTGAGAAAGCAGCTGCCGATGAGATGGTTGCACAGCAGCAGCAGTTGGAGGCCTCCCAGACAGAACAGGCATCTCTGCAGGAAAAATGCGATCGACTGGTGGTGCAATTAGACGAGCAGAACGCCAAGGCAGCTCAGGACGCGGAACATGCTAATACGGAGCGTGAATCCCAGGAACGGCAGGTTCAGGCATTCCAAGATCAAGCCGCCGCTCTGGAGCAGGAGCTGAGTGTTTTGCGGCAGTCCAGTGATTCTGCAGGGGCTGAATATCAGGACTTGATTGATAAATTGAAAGCGGAACTGGAGCAATCCCGGGAAGCTGTCACGCAATTAACACAGTCCCAGCAACGCTTGTCTGACGAGCGAGATGATATCGATACTCGTCTTGATGAGGCTTTGACAACTGCCAGTGAACGTGCAAGCGAGTTACAGCAGTTGACCAACGATTTACATGAAGCGAAGCAAGCTCAGGGTCAATTGGGCGATCAGCTGTCACAGATGCAGGAGGATCTGACACAGGCGCAGCGGGATAAACAGGCACTTGAAAACGCATACCAGACACTGGATTCTCAACGAGCCGGGTTGGAACGTGAGATTGAGAGTCTGCGGCAGGCCCGAGAAGATACCGATACGCAACAACAGGGTCTACTCGCTAGCCTGCAGTCAGAGTTGGATCAGGCCAGAGCATCAATCTCGGAATCGGCTCAGCTCCATCAACAACAGATGATGGAACGTGATACGGCAGAAGCCTCACTCAAGTCTGCATTGGCCGAAGCCAACAAGCGGGGAGACCGCCTGGAGGCGGATCTCCAAACGACTCGCGATGCCCATGCCGCTGCCGAGTCTGATCTCACCCGACAGCTGGCCGGATTGGAGGAGCAGTTGAATGCTGGGCAACAACAGCTAGCAACCAGTCAGGCAGCTCTGCAACAGCTGGAGTCGGAGAAGCAGGTCATGTCCGACAAACAGGCCGAATTAGAACAGCTTTTTTCGGATGAACAGCGGCAAGTCATGAGCCTGCAGCATGAAATCACGGAAGTGACGGGTGAGCACGAGGCCATGCAGCAAACTCATGCAGAACTGCAGAAAAAGACCCAAGAGACCGCTGCGGAATATCAAGCAAGGTTGGCCGACCTGCAAGAGACACTGGACGTGACTCAGACCGAAAACTCGGCGAATAGCGCAGCGTTGAATGAGCTTAGAAAGGAGCTCAAGGGACAGGAGGAAGAGCGCATCAGACTCTCTGCCAAACTTGAAGAGTCGCAACACAACACTGACTTTCTGCAACGCACCCTGGCGACCGCAGAAGATGCCATCGAGATTTCAGATTCTGCCTTGAACGAAAAACAAGCGGCGTTTGCCGATCTGCAGGGTCGTTACGATGCTGTGGTGTCTGAAAAGGCCGATCTGGAACAGGCTTTGGAGGCTGTTCGAGAGAGCCGCAAGGACGAGGAGCTACAGTCCCGTGAGTCGCAACAATCACTTAAGAACGATTTAGAGAGACAAAGCAAGGAATTGTTGGCCCTGAGATCTGAGCTGGAAAAGATCAAGGCCGAGGAGATCGAAAGGGAGGCGGGACACAAGATTGAGCGGGAGGTTGTACAGGCAGAGAAAGCAGAGATCGAGCGGGTCTTGGCTGAAGCCCAATCAAGACTCCAGCACGAAAAGGCAGAATTTGCAGGATCACTCGCAGACCAGCAGCAGATTATCCAACGCCTGGAAGGGGATCTGAGTGAGGCGCGGGTCGAGCTTGAGCAATTGGCTGGTACACGGAATGCCGCACGGGATTCCGCCCAGGCTTTGGCGAAGGCCGAACAGGAAATTGCCGAACTCAACAAGTCGATCCAGGGACTACGCGAAGTGCAGCTGGAGATGGAGGCGCAATTCTCTGAAGACTCAGAAGAGGAGATCGGGAAATTACGAGCGGCGTTGGAAAGCGAAGAGAAGAAACGTCGCCAGGTGGAAGAATTGGCCAGACAGGCGGATGCCCTGAAGCGGGAGCGGGTCGTACAGGAAACGGCTGTAGAGATGTTGGGCGAGGATCTGGACAATCTTGGGCGTGAGAAGCAAAACCTGGAGGAGGACAACAAAGAACTTGCGAGACGCATGGCTGAAATGCGTAAACAATTGTCTGATTTGACAGAAGAAAATGATCATCTGCATTCACAGGTTTCCGAGTCACGCAACCAGGTGGCAGATTCCCAGATGGCAGATGATGTACTTATCCAGTTGGATGAAGTGCGGATCAAGGCAGAAATATTCGAACAGGAAAGAGATGAGGCCAGAGCCGTAGCCGAGCGAATGAAAGGTGAAGTGCAAGAGCTGCGCAGTGTGATTCAGACCTATGTCGAGCAGATCCAGGATGTGCAGTCCTTTACCGGGGACGAGGCACTGGCGGCACTACGTACCGAGTTGGATATGGTCCGTCAACAAGCATCGGCCGACTTGGAGCAGATGCGCAGTGAACTAACGGCCGCCAAGAACAGACTCAAGGTTGAGGGCGGCCGGGATATCAGCGAGGCTGCTGCATTGCAGGCCCACAGGCAGGAGATAGATTCTATCAAGCAGGCCTTGCACGAAAAGGAACACATGTTAAGGTTGTCGCAAACTCAATGTCGAACCCTAGAGGACTCGATTGAGGATCGGGACAGGGAAGTGGATCAATTGAAACGCAAGCTGGAGCTTCTGATACGGAAAACGGGTGGCCTGGGTGAGTTTCCAGATGATCAATCTAAACCGACAACAGTGGAATCAACCGCCAACACTGATTTATTGCATGAGCTGCGCATGCATAGCTCGTCATCTGTGGGCAATGACCCGAAAGGCTCGAAGCTCGGGCGATTGTTCCGAAAAAAATAACCCCAGTCTAATAGGATCACCGAGAGTTCTGGCGACTCCATTCACCCCTGGTGAGCGGTCGAGCTGATGCGGGTCCTGGCAATCGGTGTGGCAACACTGGACATCATCAACAGGGTTTCCTCCTTTCCTGTGGAAGATGATGAAATTCGTGCGCAAGCGCATGAGGTCAGAAGAGGGGGAAATGCAGCCAATACCTTGGTTGTCTTGAGTCAATTGGGTTATCGATGTAGCTGGGGAGGCACCTTGGCAGATGACCTGGACAAACAGGTCATTCTCGATGATCTGGCTCGGTACCAGATCGATAGTCGAGCCTGCCGGTGCTATCGTCAGGGTAAAAATCCCACATCCTATGTTATTCTGAGTCAGGCGACCGGTAGCCGAACCATTGTGCACTATCGTGATATCCCCGAATACCAAGCCAATGACTTCCTGTCCATCAATTTAGCCGAATTCGATTGGATTCATTTTGAGGGCCGGAATGTCCATGAAACCCTCAAGATGCTGCAGTCTATCAAGCGAAGCAATCCACACAGGCCGATTTCTTTGGAGATGGAAAAACCCAGAGAGGACTTAGAGTCCTTATTGCCTTGGCCGGATGTTCTGTTGTTTTCCAAGGTTTATGCTGAGTCACACGGTCATAGAGATCCAACAGGGCTGTTTGCGGCGGTCAGGCCCAGCAACCCTCAGGCGATACTGGTCTGTGCCTGGGGTGATAAGGGAGCCTGGTTGTTACAACCGGAGGGGTCAATGATCCATGCGCCCGCATATCACCCTGAGCAGATCATCGATACATTGGGTGCCGGGGATGTCTTCAATGCGGCAATTATCGACGGTCTATTGCAGGGGCGTGCAGCGGCCGTAGCGTTGGATGATGCGGTCCACCTGGCCGGGATCAAGTGTGGTCGGCGTGGGTTGGATGGGTTGGCTGGACAATGATTGATTATCAAGACAAGGTTGTTTTGTGTCAGGTGTCGGCATTGCAGGATCCCGGGTCGCAGGGGATGAGGCTGGAATTACCGGATGGTTGCCTGGAACTTTTTCTGGTAAGGCGAGGAAATGCTGTGTATGGGTACAGGAACCACTGCCCTCACACGGGTGTAAACCTCGATTGGCTACCGGATCAGTTTCTGGATTCAATGGAGAGTTTCATCCAGTGCGCAACCCATGGGGCACTCTTCAGGATTGAGGATGGTTACTGCTTGAGTGGACCCTGTGCTGGAGAGCATCTGCAGAAGCTGCCAGTAACAGTAGAGAGGGGAGAGGTGATGCTCCTGGCAAACACGAAGTAGTCTGAAACGGGCTGCTGAGCCCGGTGAAAGCACGGGATGAGCAGAAAGTGCCTAGGGCTGGCTGACAAGACCTAGCGCATTTTGTCCAGAATGTCGATCACAACAGCATTGGCCAGCTCAGGTGGCAGTGAGTGCTTCTCTGGTGGATCTGATTGGATGACCTGGAGATTTACCTCAGAAAGGAGATGAGGTGGTTGAAAATCCGCTGGTCTCTGCTTCCGCTGCAGATCAGGAGCTTCGAGTATCTGCCCTGTCGTCATGTCGTATAGAATCTTCATCACTCACCTATGGTATTGCTGTGCGAGCCACTTGATCAATATAACGACTGGTCGTGCCTATTCTTTAAGGTTTGCTGGGCCGAACGCCATTACCGCTCCAACGGATGCTCTGAATATCTAGCCATCAGCTGGTGAGTGGCAAGGCGGGATTATTCATCGTCTTCCAAGTGATCGAGGGGGTTTGCGTGATTATCACCAGCAGGCTTGTCGAGGTCTACGCCGTAGTCATCTCGCGAAACATCATAGGACCCCGCCCAGTCCTCGGGAGGCGCAATCACTGCGACTTCCAGTTCTTCCCAGTCGTCGTGATCATATTCTTCTACGGTTCCGTCATAGAACTGCACCTCAATAACACCTTCTTCGTGGTCGTAGGCAACTACCTCGAGTTTCTCGCCGTCAGCGGTTCGATACCAGTGGCCAACGTTTATTGTTGGATTGTTCATATTCTCTCGGTTCTCCCCGTGTGTATCAGTTGCAGTTAATTATGACACTGTTTTTTACCCTGAATATTGCCGGAAATCATTGTTTCAGTCGGACTTGCTCGACCATGAATCTGGCAACATTGAACACAAAGGAACCTCTGATCAAATTATAGGTATCTGCGGCACAGCAGTGTGCCACCATTTCCGATGACTGCAACTCATTGAAAATGAAGAAAACAAAAAATTTCATTATTTATTTTCGTACGCTCATTATTGCACGGATGTAATTCAGCAGCTTCCCTAAGAAAGGGTTCATGGACAAGGATTGGGTTGTTGTCGATGAATTACCTCTATGCCGTCTACTGCTGCTTCAGGCAGCTCTAACTCGATGCTCTGAAGATTTGCTGTGAGTTGCTGGAGTGTGGTGGCGCCGATGATATTGCTGGTTACGAATGATCGATGTGTTACCCAGCTCAATGCCATTTGCGCCGGATCCAGATCATGTTGGCGTGCTAATTTCACATAGGCTTGGACGGCATCATCAGCCTGAGGATTGGAGTAGCGATCGAAGCGATCGAATAAAGTGAGCCGGGCTGCCGATGGCCGGGCGTTGTTCAGATACTTTCCGGAAAGTACGCCAAATCCCAGCGGCGAGTAGGCCAACAAACCGCAGGTTTCCCGGTGAGCGATCTCGGCCAAGCCGATCTCAAAGGTTCGGTTGAGCAGGCTGTAGGGATTTTGGATGCTGACACAACGGGGTAAGTCGTGGTTTTCTGAGAGTTTGAGAAACTGCATGACACCCCAAGGAGACTCGTTGGATACGCCAAAATAGCGAATCTTCCCCGCAACCACCAGCTCATCCAGAATCTGCAGGGTTTCTAAGAGTGGCGTCTCGTTCGGCAGTTCCTGATGCTGATAACCCAGCTTGCCGAAATAGTTAGTCTGGCGCTCCGGCCAATGAAGCTGATAAAGATCGATGTAATCGGTCTGCAGGCGTTGCAGACTGCCATTGATTGCCGTTTCGATATTTTTGCGATCGAGGTGCAGGTCACCGTCGCGAAGGTAGGCTAGCCAATCGGCCGGTCCTGCCACTTTGGTGGCGAGTACCAGTTTGTCCCTTGTCCCGCGCTTTGCCAGCCAACTACCGACGAATTTTTCGGTCAACCCTTGTGTGGTGGCTTTGGGAGGAACCGGGTACATCTCCGCCGTGTCTATAAAGTTGACTCCGGCAGCCGCTGCGTGATCGAGTTGAGCGTGGGCCTCTGCTTCGCTGTTTTGTTCACCAAACGTCATGGTGCCAAGACACAGAGCACTGACTTTCAAGTTTGTCATTCCCAAGTGTCTGTATATCATGGTAATTTCGCTATTCGATATGAAAAGGTTGGTCGAGACATGAACATACTCTATTCCCGTGTTTGATAAAATACTCAAATCTCTCGTGTAACTATGGAACTTGATGGCGAGCTTTTCCCTGCTATATTCCTGTGGCTGAGTGGAGGCCTATATCTGCTCGCTCTGTCATACGCCGTATACTTGGCGCCGTGGTGGAGATTACGGCAACCAGGACAACTGCATGTGTTTCTGGGGGCCGTCGTCTCGCTCATTGTTTTGTGGCATCTGCGGGGGGAGATTCAACCCGGGCTCTATTTTCATCTTTTGGGGGTAACTACCATTACCCTCATGTTTGGCTGGTCCCTTGCCCTGGTTGCCGCCAGCCTGGCGCTGCTGGCGACCTGCCTGAATACCGGGCATGGCTGGGAAGGTTTTATCATCAGTGTCTATACTGTGGCCATACTGCCGATAACCCTGACTCAGGTGCTCCTGGTATTGATTCGCTCCTGGCTACCGAAGCACTTCTTCATCTATGTCCTGGTCAATGGATTCCTCACGGCATGGGTGGTGGCCTATGCGGGCGGTTATGCAGCGGTCAATCTGCTGGTCATGAGTGGTGCCTATACCATGGCGCAATTGAATGCCACCATCATTCCTTTCTTTCCTTTGATGTTTTTTCCCGAAGCCATTCTCAATGGCTGGATCATTACCATCCTGGTACTGTTTTGCCCCGGGTGGGTCCACTCCTTCAGCGATGAGCAGTACCTGAATGGGAAATAGCGGCCTCACATGAGACGGATGCTGTTTAAACAGCTGTCGAGCTGAATGCAGTCCGGGTATCCTTGCGTGTAGCGGAATTTTGCTTGGGATCAGACAAGATGTGGACATCTGACCAACTAGAATGGGCCGTTATGACTAAATGACTGATCAGGGGGTTGTGTTTTGAGCTGGTGGGGGAAACTCGTAGGTGGTGCGTTCGGCTTTATGCTGGGTGGGCCCTTGGGTGCTGTACTTGGGGCGGCGCTTGGGCATAAATTCGACAAAGGCCTCGAGGGGCTCCCTGACGATGTCATAGGCTGGGATGGCGGTGATCGTGAGCGGGTGCAAACCGCGTTCTTTACCGCGACATTTTCGGTCATGGGAAATGTCTCCAAAGCGGATGGTCTGGTATCCAGCAGTGAAATACGCTTGGCGGAGGCCGTGATGTCCCAGATGTCACTCTCGGCCGAAATGCGGCAGACAGCAATTCGATTGTTCAATGAGGGTAAGGCGGATGATTTCCCGTTGGATGATGTTTTGGAACAGTTTCGACGGGAATGTCACCGCCGCCAGACCTTGATTCAGATGTTCATGGAGATCCAGTTGCAGGCGGCTTATGCCGACGGGGATATGAATGGGGCGGAAGAATCGCTACTGTTGCATATCTGTGAGTGTCTGAATATCTCGGAGTTCACCTTCCGGCGCCTCGAGCAGATGATTCGTGCGGAGCGGCACTACACCGGCGCACAACAGGGCAGGCGACGTGCCGCTCAACCACAGCGGATCGACCTGGACGATGCCTACGCGATCCTCAATATCACAGAATCTACCAGTGACAAGGATGTGAAACGAGCCTATCGGCGCCTGATGAGTCAACACCATCCGGATAAGCTGGTAGCCAAAGGGCTTCCTGAAGAAATGATGAAGCTGGCGGCCCAGAAGACTGATGAGATTCGCAAGGCCTATGAGCGGGTCAAAGAGGCGCGAGGTATGCGCTAGGACCCGGGTCCTAAGGTTATCTGTGTTTGCTGCCGAATCAGATTCTAGTCGATGAGCGGGAGGCGTTTTCTTGTGACGGGTCGACGGTCTGGTTAAGCTGAAGTGTCGTCAGTTGATTGTGTCTGCCTCGCGCCAGCAGCTCTGATCGCCGCCAAACACCTGAATGATACCGGGAGGTAAAAAATGACCGATATGTTAGATCCGATCATCCTCAATTTCATCTATGCCATTTTTGGTGGTCTTTTGACCATCTTTTTTATGTGGTTCGGTTGCAAGGTGTTCAGTCATATCGTGAACTTCAGCATTCCTGATGAATTAAAGAAAGGCAATATGGCGGTTGGAGTTATGATCATGGGTATCTTTGTAGGGATCGGTACCGCACTGGGCTTGGTCATTGGTCTTGGCCTCAACTGATCCGGTTATAATTATTTTGGTGTTCCGGGGTCGCATGTGGGATTGACCTTGCGCTGGTTTGTGGTCTTGGTGCTGTTGCCAGGATTGGCTCTGGCAGGCGTGTTCAAACACGTCAAGCATGACTATTGGACCGACAAATATGATGGTTACTTCAGGAAATACACCAAACACTATTTCGGTCCGCACATCGATTGGCACTGGTTCAAGGCCCAAGGAATCGCCGAGTCCGGACTCAGTCCCAAGGCGAACAGTCCGGTCGGGGCGATCGGCATCATGCAGATCCTGCCGGCGACCTATGCAGAGATCAAAGAGAAGAATCCTCATTTTACCCAGATCGAATCACCACGCTGGAATATTGCTGCGGGGATCTACTACGATCGCATGCTGTACAGGAAGTGGAAGCGGGGATTGCCTACCGAACAACGGCTAGCCTTTGCCCTGGCCAGTTACAATGCAGGCCTTGGAAATATCAACAAGGCCTATCGGCGTGCCCAGAAGCAACTGGGAGAGGTCAAGCTATGGGAACAGGTAGCCCCCTATGCGCCCGGTGAGACCCGTCACTATGTCAGACGTATCAAGGCGTTGATGCAGGTGGACTAGGCCCTAATACGCGCCGTCACCAATCTCCATGCCCGCCGCCTCTCTCTTGAGCCAGGCGCCAACCCGGGACTGCAGGGCCTCTGCCAGACCCTGAAAGTCATGATCGGCACCACTCACACGATCCTGACGATAGCCGGCGATGCCCGCGCGCTTGGCTGCACTGCGGCGTGCTGCGGTATTGCCTGTGACTCGATCAAGATCACGACTCCCGAACAGGTCCAGCATGGGGATCTTGAGCTCACCGAGAATTGCCAACAGTGGGTCTTTCTCCCCAGGGTCGGTGCCCGGCATGCCGATAGCGACAAAGGCGCGCAGCTCCCGCGTGGTTGTTTCGCCAAGATAGGTCAGACCCATACGGGCGCCCAGGCCGTGACCGATCAACACCAAATTCCGATTCTTTTTGGCCAGGAAAAAATTCACGGCGGCCTGAATGCGCGGCAGGGCCTCCCGCATCAATGCTTGATATTCGGCCCGATCGGCATGCTGTGTGGCGAGAGGCAGTTGGATCGACAGGGTTTCCCAGCCCTGCTCGGCCAGACTGAGTCTGAGTGGTTGGATCACTTCGGCGGAGTCAGGATTGGCATTCATATCATGCAATATGATGGCACCGCCCAGGGTTTCCGACGAGGCCGGCAGACGATGCAGCGCAAGAAACGGACGGGACTGATCACCGAGCCAAAGTATCGCGCCAGCGTTGGCTGGGGTATTGAGCTGATCGGCGATGCGGTGTTCCCGTTGCAGATTTGTAGCGAGGGCGGCAGTCCAGGCAAGGGTGCTGATGAGAAATATATCAAGGATCTTCATGCTGAGTTCACCGTATATCCGTGGTCGATCAGTCTCAATTCGGGCTGTGCAAAGATCAAATTTAAAGTAAAGCAGACACAGATCAATGGGTATAGCGGACGTGGCTGCAAATTCTCGCGCTTTGGGGTAAAGTGAGGCGGTTTTGAATCACACTGGGCTGAGGGAATCCGTCGCTTCAACCCTTGTCCGGAGTCGGTAAACGGCTCTGGGATCCTATATAGCTGGAGAGAAACATGGCACGCCTATCCGATAAGATCGCACCGTCCATTCTGTCTGCAGATTTCGCCAAACTGGGCGAGGAAGTGGACAATGTTCTGGCCTCTGGTGCTGAAATAGTACATTTCGACGTGATGGACAACCATTACGTACCGAATCTGACCATTGGACCGCTGGTATGCGATGCCTTACGTAAGCATGGTGTGACCGCCGAGATCGACGTACATATGATGGTTAAGCCGGTGGACCGGATCATCCCGGATTTCGCCAAGGCGGGGGCCACCTATATCACTTTCCACCCCGAGGCATCCGAGCATATAGATCGCAGCCTGCAGTTGATCCGCAGTGAAGGGTGTAAATCCGGCCTGGTGTTCAATCCGGCCACACCACTATCCCATCTTGACTATGTACTCGACAAGGTCGATATGATCCTGCTGATGTCAGTCAATCCCGGCTTCGGTGGGCAGAGTTTCATCCCGGCCACCATGGACAAACTTCGTGCCTGCCGCAAACTGATCGATGATTCCGGACTGGATATCCGTCTGGAGATCGACGGCGGGGTGAAGGTGGACAACATCGCCGAGATCAAGGCTGCCGGTGCAGACACCTTCGTGGCCGGCTCCGGCATCTTCGGTTTCCCAGAGGACGGCGACGCCAACCGCTATGACACTATCGTCGGTAAGATGCTGGCGGAACTGGCTAAGGTCTAGCTTGCGTTATTCACAATAGACGGCAGGTATCGTGAGGATGCCTGCCGTTTATGGTTCAGGTAGTACCCATGAGTCTTAAAAAGCCCCAAATGATCCTCATCGATGTGGATGGCACTCTGGTGGATAGTGTGCCTGATCTCGCCTACTGTGTGGATGAGATGATGAAACAGCTTGATCGACCGCTGTATGGTGAGGATATGGTGCGCAACTGGGTGGGCAACGGTGTTGAGCGCCTGGTCAGACGCGCCTTGATCGGTCAACTGGATGGTGAGCCAAATAATGCGGATTTCGAACAGGCCTACCCGATTTTTCTCGAACTTTATGCGGAGAACACCTCCAAGCGCTCGGTGCTCTACCCCGGCGTACGCGAGGGGATTGAATATTTAAAGACGGCGGGTTACCGCTTGGGTTGTGTGACTAACAAGGCGGCCCAGTTCACCATTCCCCTGTTGCAAGATCTGGGTGTCCATGATGAGTTCGAGCTGGTGGTTTCTGGCGACAGTCTGCCGAAAAAGAAACCGGATCCACTACCCCTCCTACATGCCGCCGATCGCTTTGGTGTCACGCCCGACAACGCCATGATGATCGGGGATTCTCAAAGCGACGTGAAAGCGGCTCGCGCCGCAGGGTTTCAAATCGTCTGCATGAGCTATGGGTATAACCATGGTGAGGACATTCGGGATTACCATCCCGACGCGGTGATCGACTCCATGGTGGAGGTCAAGGAGCTGCTGGAAGCCACTGCTTGAGCTGTTGAGGGCTTTTCGATTATTGTTAGGCGAACTACCTGACCGGTAAATCAGCATGTACCTGCTTTCACACGACCAGACCTTGAAAACCGGCACGCGATGGCGTGGGTAAACTCAGCTAACCCGAAACTCGTTGCCGAGTCTGTTGTGTGGAGAGGATCATGACACCCCAAGAATTCGATGCCCTGGCAGATCAGGGCTACAACCGTATCCCCATCGTCTGTGAGGTCCTGGCGGATCTCGATACGCCATTGAGCGTCTATCTCAAGCTGGCGAACGCCCCCTACAGCTATCTTTTCGAGTCAGTGCACGGCGGCGAGAAATGGGGGCGCTACTCCATTATCGGCCTGCCCTGTCGAACCCTGGTCAGAGTCAACGGTCATCAGGTCGAAGTGCAGACCGAAGGAAAGATCACCGAATCGACCCATGTGGAAGACCCGCTGGCCTGGATCGAGGCCTTCCAGCAGCGCTACAAGGCGGCCGAACTTCCAGGGCTACCCCGTTTCAACGGTGGTCTGGTCGGTTATTTCGGTTACGATATCGTGCGCTATATCGAACCCAAGCTGGCCGAATGTCCCAACCCGGACGTACTGGAGACCCCGGATATTCTGTTGATGGTCTCTGATGAACTGGTGGTTTTCGACAACCTGAGCGGGCGTATGTATGTCATCGTGCACGTGGACCCGACCCAGGGTGGTACCCTGGATTCAGCGCGACAGCGGGCCCAGGCGCTGATTCAGGCCATGCAATCGGGCGCTCCTCGGGAAACCAGCCAGTCCTCCCGTGAGGTGGATGAATCCGATTTCGTCTCGGGCTTTACCGAAAGTGGCTTCAAACAGGCGGTCAAAAGGATCAAGGAGTACATCCTGGAGGGCGACTGCATGCAGGTCGTGATCTCTCAACGCCTTTCGATCCCCTTCGAGGCGCCGCCTCTGGATCTTTACCGTGCCTTGCGCGGGTTGAATCCATCGCCCTACATGTATTTTCTGAATCTCGGCGATTTCCATGTGGTGGGATCGTCGCCAGAGATCCTGACCCGTCTCGAAGACGGCGTGGTGACCGTGCGGCCCATCGCCGGCACTCGGCGCCGCGGTTATACCGAAGAGGAGGACCGGGCTCTCGAAGAGGAGCTGCTGGCGGACCCCAAGGAGCGGGCCGAGCATCTGATGCTGATCGACCTGGGGCGCAACGACACCGGGCGGGTGGCCGAGGTGGGCAGTGTGCAACTGACCGACGAGTTTATCATCGAGCGCTACTCCCACGTGATGCACATCGTCTCCAACGTGATCGGCGTGCTGAAGAAGGATATGACCGCCATCGATGTGCTACGCGCGACCTTCCCCGCCGGCACCGTCAGCGGCGCGCCGAAGATCCGCGCCATGGAGATCATCGATGAATTGGAACCGGTGAAGCGTGGCGTCTATTCCGGGGCGGTGGGCTATCTCTCCTGGAACGGCAATATGGATACCGCCATAGCCATCCGCACCGCGGTAATCAAGGATCGCACCTTGCATATCCAGGCGGGTGCCGGGGTGGTGGCCGACTCAGTCCCTGCACTCGAATGGAAGGAGACCATGAACAAGGGGCGGGCGGTGTTCCGCGCCGTGGCCATGGCCGAAGCGGGCATCGGTCGGCACACCTGCGACGATGCGGCTGAGGAGGCGTAGGCATGTTGCTGATGATCGACAATTACGACTCATTCACCTACAACCTGGTGCAGTATCTTGGCGAGTTGGGTGCCGATGTGCGAGTCTATCGCAACGATGAGATCGGTATCCAGGATATCGAAGCACTGAATCCGCTGCACATCGTGATCTCCCCGGGACCCTGCACGCCTGCCGAGGCAGGTATCTCCGTGGAGGCGATCCGGCATTTCACCGGGCGAATTCCGATTCTGGGTGTCTGTCTGGGCCATCAATCCATCGGGCAGGCCTATGGCGGCAAGATCGTGCACGCCCGCGAGGTAATGCATGGCAAGACCTCCTTCATCCATCACGCGAATGGCGGGGTCTTCGCTGGTCTGGAAAGTCCCTTCGAGGCGACCCGCTACCATTCGCTGGTGATCGAACAGGCGAGTCTGCCTGATTGTCTCGAAGTTACCGCCTGGACTCAGCGGGCGGATGGGGCGATGGACGAGATCATGGGCGTACGACACAAAACCCACGCGGTGCAGGGTGTGCAGTTTCACCCCGAATCGATTTTGACCCAGCATGGTCACGCCATGTTGCAGAATTTCATCGAGGGACGCTGAGTGAACCGTCGAGCCCCCTGATCCGGTCTGTCATGAAAACGCATATATTCGGCCTCTACAGCATACCGGAACGCATAGAGGACATGGAACAAACGACAGATTGCTAACTCAGCTCGGCGTCTTCGTGGGCCAGCCCATACCCTGCATGTTGGGTGCTTCCCGGTCCGTGGTAGTGTTTGGAGGTCATACGTAATAAGTACAATTGGAGGAGGAAAAAACCGATGCAGATGCAACAGGCGATAAACCTGGTTCTGGCTCGACAGGACCTGAGTGCCGATGAAATGACCGCGGTTATGCACACCATTATGACCGGGGGTGCCACCCCGGCGCAGATCGGTGGGTTTCTGATTGGTCTGCGCATGAAGGGCGAAACCGTCACCGAGATCGCTGCGGCAGCCGGGGTGATGCGGGAACTGGCCTCGGGGGTCAATATCGGTGGCCTGAGTAATCCGGTGGATATCGTAGGTACCGGTGGTGATGCCTCCGGCACCTTCAATGTCTCCACCGCCAGCATGTTCGTGGCCGCCGCTGCAGGCTGTCACGTGGCCAAGCATGGCAATCGCTCGGTCTCCAGCAAGTCGGGCAGCGCCGACGTATTGGAGGCGGCGGGGATACGCCTGGACCTCAATCCCGTTCAGGTGGAGCAATGTGTCCGTGATGTGGGGGTGGGTTTCATGTTCGCCCCGGGGCACCACAGCGCCATGAAACATGCAATCGGGCCGCGTAAAGAGATGGGAGTGCGTACGATCTTCAATGTCCTGGGCCCCCTGACCAATCCGGCCGGGGTGCCGAATCAGCTCTTGGGTGTGTTCAGTGACGAGCTCCTGGAGCCGCTTGCCGAGGTGTTGCAGCGTCTCGGCAGTCAGCATGTGATGGTGGTTCACTCGAGAGACGGTCTGGATGAGATCAGCTGTGGTGCGGCCACCGATGTGGCAGAACTCAAAGGCGGGCAGATTCGCCAGTATGCGATTCGGCCGGAAGACTTCGGCATCAGGCGTTCTCCCATTGATGCACTCAAGGTCGAGGATGCCGGGCAAAGCCTGGCGGTAATTCGTGGGGTGCTGGAGGATGAATCGGGGCCTGCCAGGGATATCGTCTTGTTGAATGCGGGGGCGGCGATCTACGCCGCCGGTCTGGCAGACAGCCTGCAGACCGGCCTTGAAAAGGCCGAACAGGCAATCAGCAGTGGCGAGGCCCGGAACCGGTTGGACCGCTTGGTGATCCTGACCCAGAGCTTCGCTTGAGCTGAGGGTGTAGTGATGAATCCAGCGAGTGATACCCCGGATATCCTGCAGAAGATCGTTCGTCGCAAGTGGCAGGAGATCGAGGCGCGCTCGGCCAAGCGACCACTGCCAGTATTATTAGAGGACCTGCAGGCTGCCGATCCGCCAAGAGGCTTTGCGAATGCCCTCGCAGCAAAGATCGCAGCGGGTCAATCCGCGGTGATCGCCGAGATCAAGAAGGCCTCGCCGAGCAAGGGCGTGTTGCGAGAGGATTTCCATCCGGCGCAGATCGCGCGCAGTTACGCCGAGGGCGGGGCCGCCTGTCTGTCGGTGTTGACGGACGTGGATTTTTTTCAGGGGGCAGACGTCTATCTGCAGCAGGCGCGTGCGGCCTGTGCCCTGCCGGTGATCCGCAAAGACTTCATCATCGATCCCTACCAGGTCTATGAGGCCCGGGCGATCAACGCCGACTGCATCCTGCTGATCGTTGCCTGTCTGGATGACCAGCGGTTATGGAAATTGAACGATCTGGCCCATGAGTTGGGTATGGATGTGTTGATCGAGGTCCACGATGAGGCCGAGTTGAAGCGGGCGCTGGCGGTGGACAATCGACTGATCGGAATCAACAATCGGGACCTGCGGACCTTCGAAGTCAGTCTCGGTACCACCCTGGAAATGCTTGATAAGATACCCAGTGGGCGTATCCTGGTCACCGAGAGCGGTATCCTGAGCCGTGATGACGTACGCCTGATGCGGCAGCACGAGGTGCACGGCTTTCTGGTGGGAGAGGCCTTCATGCGCACCGCACAGCCGGGGAAACGGCTGCGGGAGCTCTTCGAAGCGGATTGATCAGCGGGTACCGAAGACCACGATGGTCTTACCGCTGACGCTGATCAGACCCTGTTCTTCGAGGTTTTTCAGCACTCGTCCGGCCATCTCCCGGGAACAGCCGACGATGCGGCCGATCTCCTGGCGGGTGATGCGGATCTGCATGCCGTCGGGATGGGTCATGGCGTCCGGCTCTTTGCAGAGGTCGAGGAGGGTGCGGGCGATGCGCCCGGTGACATCAAAGAAGGCCAGGTGACCGACCTTGGTGCTGGTTTGCATCAAGCGTTGGGAGAGTTGGGCACCCATTGCATAGAGGATGTCTTTGGTGTATTCCTTCAGGTCGTGATCGAAGAGCTGCTCGAGGCGTTGGTAACTGATTTCGGCAATCTGGCAGGGCGTACGGGTCCGGACCATGACGCTGCGTTTTGGCTCCGGGATGAACAACCCCATCTCCCCGATGAACTCCCCTTTATTCAGGTAGGTGAGAATGATCTCTTTGCCATCGTCGTCCTCGATATAGACCGCGACCGAACCTTCGGTCATGTAGTAGAGGATGTCCGCCGGATCACCGATGTGGATGATTTCCGTATTCTTGGGGTATCTGCGACGGTGACAAAACGAGAGGAATCGTTGAAGATACTCGGGTTCCTGCGGTGGCGGTTTAATGATCGTCATCATCCTGCTACTCAAATATGGAAAGGGTTGTTGATTGGATTTTTATCTCTGCAAGTTTAGCAAGCATCACGTACTTGTCGAATCGATAAATCAATGAGTCAATGAATCAAAATAGCATAGAGAAGCATATAAAAATACGACTGGAATCTCATCGAGTGAATAAATTTCCATTTCGAATCGATGATGACATTCGGCAGGAGTTTGCATGAAAGCGAGAATCAAGTGGGTTGAAGAGACGACCATGCTGGGTGAGGCGGGCAGTGGTCATGCGGTCGTAATGGATGGCCCCCCGGAACATGGCGGGCGCAATCTCGGGGTGCGCCCCATGGAGATGTTGTTGTTGGGCATGGGTGGCTGCACAGAGTTCGATGTGCTGCACATCCTCAAGCGAGCTCGCCAGCAGGTGACCGGTTGTGTCGTGGAATTGGAGGCTGAACGGGCCGAGACGGACCCCAAGGTCTTCACGCGCATCCATGCGCATTTCGTCATTACTGGTAAAGGACTGAGCGAAAAGCATGTGGCGCGGGCGGTTTCGCTGAGTGCGGAGAAATATTGTTCGGCGTCCCTCATGCTGGGCAAGACTGCTGAGATCACCCATGACTATGAGATCCGTGATGAATGAAGCCGGTACTTTCGATGAACTGATCAGCGAATTTTACAAGGTCTGGTTTCGTTATCACCCCGTGGCTGCGATCTTTGCCGGAGTTTCCGGGTATGAAGGTCTCTTGGAGGCGGATGGTGATGACGATATCGGTGCCCTTGGTTCCTGGTTGAGCAATCTGCTGGTGAGCCTGGAAGAGCTGGACTACGCGGCCCTGGATCCGGACCGCCAGCTCGATTTACAACTTCTGTTCGGGGCTGCGATGGTGGAACACCGCACCCTACTGGAATGCGATTGGCGGCATCGTGATCCGGCCAAGTATTTACCCTTGCGGGCCTTGCAGGAACTGGTGGTGCGTCAGCCTGACCGATTCTGTGAGGCCATACAGGGCTTGCTGGAGAGGACGGGTAATTATCTCAGGGATGCACGGGGACAGCTCTCCGAATTGCCAGAGCTGATCTCCACCATGTGGCTGGCGGATGCCCTGGAAGCGACGGAAGCGGGGGTACCCTGGCTTAAGCGACTGGGACGGGAATTGCCGCAGACCAATGAGTGCTGCACGGATCAGGGACAGCTGCAGAGTCTGAGTAGTGAGGCGGCGCAAGCCATCGAAGATTTCCGTGAATATCTGATCAACGAGATTGCGCCGGTGGCGAGCGGCTCGTCGGATTGCGGCCCAGAGCTCGCAGGCCGTCTGATTAAACACCGCCACCACCTGGATCTGACAGGTGAGGATGCCCTGTACATGGCGCGCATGATCCAGGCACAGATCCAGCAGCAGGTGGAAGCCGCGGGGCTGAATGTCGAACATATCGTCAAACGGATGGCCAACGAGCCGCTGCTTGCGGGTGAGGCCCGGGTGCAGGCCTATCGTGAAGAAGCCGAGCGGCTAAGGCGCTTTGTGGAGGAGGAAAACATCCTGCATCCACCGGATCAGGAATTGGATTTCAGACTCACTTGTCACTGTTTCACCAAATGTGAATGCGGCAGTTATCTGCGCAGCAAGGCCGGCGGTGTGTTTCTGGTTCCCGATGAATCACAGATCGGCGGTGGCGAGAGCCTTGCCTCGATTCGCCTGCGTTCCCTATATGGGGGCTGGGCCGGCCGTCATTTTCTTGCCTGGGCGGGGGGTATCGAGGCTCATAGCCTGGTTAGACAGATCAATCAATCCGCGGCGTTCAAACGGGGTTGGGCACACTACATGAGCCATCTGCTCGAGGACCGGGGTTATTTTTGTAGTGAGGATATGCTGCAGTTGGCGCAGCGTCGTCTGGCCCTGGCGGAACAGGCGGTGGTGGATCTCGAATATCACATGGGCCTGATCAGCAGCATGCAGGCTCTGGAGCGTCTGCAGGCGATCAGCGATGTGCCCGGCTGGGCGGAGTCGAGCTTGACCAGTGTGTCTCGCCGACCCACCGATGCCTTCATGGCGCTGATCGGCGCCAGCATGATGGACACCAGCCGCCGTCTCGTATTGCAGGCAAAACCGGAGCTCAGTCTTCAGGCATTTCACTCGGAGATTCTGGCGCATGGTGCAGTCGCCCTGCCACTCGTCATTAAACGAGTCTACGGCGAGGCCATCTGGCAGCAGGTCACTGATGAGGTGTTGGTGATTTGAATCGACCGGGTGCAACGCTCGGGATGCGTCATGTCGCACTCTATGTCATGGACCTGCAGGCTTGTGAGTATTTTTACGTGGAGCTACTCGGGATGCGGGTGGAGTGGCGGCCCGATGCGCAGAATCTTTATCTCAGCTCCGGGCCCGATAATCTTGCCCTGCATCAAGCGCCTGACGTGGAGCGTGATGAACTGGGACAGCGTCTCGACCACATCGGTTTTGTTCTTGCGGGCGCCGACGAGGTGGATGCATGGTTTGGCTTCCTACAACAACAGGGGGTGCGCATGCATACCGAGCCCCGGAACCACCGGGACGGCGCACGCAGTTTCTATTGTTGCGATCCGGACGGTACGCTTGTGCAGCTCATCTACCATCCACCGCTGGTTGCCTGGGAGGCAGGTCGTGTTGGCGAGTGAATGGTGAGGGCGGCTTGCCAGGCCTTGCTGGCTGAGCCTCTCAGCATAAACCAGGCCGCCAGACCCAGGAAGGCAAGAAAGCCGACGACAACGGTCACGGTGGTGAGCAGTACCCCTCCGGCCAGTGCCGGATCGATACCGATCTTCTCTAAAATCAGCAGCAACACGGCCCCTGCCACAGCGGCAATAATCAGGTTGATGGTCATCGCAGCGGCGCTCAGGATTGCGATATTCGCTTGGTGGAACCAGAACCCGACGATGATTCCCTCCACCAGGGCCCACACGGCGCTGTTGATGGCGCCCACCGCCAGTTCCTTGGCGAGCAGCCAGCGGGAGTTGTTGGTGGAGAGCTGGCCCAAGGCGATACCCCGGATCGCCAGGGTCAAGCTCTGGGTTCCGGCGATACCGCCCATGCTTGCGACGATCGGCATCAGGATTGCCAAGGCGACGATCTGGTCGAGGGTGGCTTCGAATTGGCGGATGACCCAAGACGCGAGTAGCGCGGTCAGCAGATTGATGCCAAGCCAAATGGCGCGACGTCGGGCACTCACGAGGACCTGTGCGAACATATCCTCATCTTCGCTAAGGCCGGCTTGCCCATGTACTGATGTTCGCCCTCTTCACGGATCACATCCACCACGTCATCGACGGTGATCCGCCCCAGCAACTGGCCTTGTGAATCCACCACCGGTGCCGAGAGCAGGTCGTGTCGTTCGAAGCGGTTGGCGACCTCACGTTCGTTCCAGTCAGCCGGTATGGGTTGCAGGTCGAGGGACATGACCTCGGCTAGTGTGTCGTTCGGGTCGCGAGTGAGCACCACCGGGAGGGACAGGGCACCCAAATAGCGTCCGTCCCGATTGACTACAAACAGTTTGTCCGTGACTCTGGGCACTTGGGTCCCGAGTTTGCGTAAATAACGCATGACCACGTCGAGGGTCACCTCGGTCCGAACCGTGACCCTGTCCACATTCATCATGCCGCCGGCACTGTCCTCGGGATAGGAGAGCACGCCTTCGAGCCTTTCTCGATTTTGCAGATCCAGAAAGTCCAACACCTGCCAGGTGATATAACGAGGCAATTCCTTGAGCAGATCTGCCAGATCGTCGCTATCCAGGCCTTCGGTGGCAGCGACCAACTCGGCGGTGGCCATCTCTTGGATCAGGCTGTCACGGAGCTCATCGGTCATCTCCAAGAGGATCTCACCCTCGGCGGATTCGTCGACCAGCTGCCAGGCGATCTTGCGTGGATTGAGCGGCAGCGATTCGAGGAGATGCGCGATTTCCGCCGGACGTAAGGCGTTCAGCATGCGCCTGGCCTTGAGGATGGCGCCACTGCTCGATACCTCATGAACCAGTTGCAGACGGCTTTATCCGAGTTTATCGGCCCATTGGTCGACATCGGTGGAACCTCTCTACATGCTGGACAGCTTGAGTTTAGCCGGGGGTGTGAGAGCCGGGAAGTGGTGAATCCGATCCGCTAAGCATTACCTCGGCGATCATGCCTGATCGGCAGGCGGGATTAATGGGCGTGGTCGTTGGTGAACAAGCGGTCGAACAGGGGGGTGATCTCACCCTCATACAGTTGAGCGAAGAATTCACGGGTGCGTTGGCCGAGGTCCTTGAGATTGCTGCTGCGGATGATTTCCCGGGTCTCCAGGAGCGCTGAAGGCTGCATGCTCAGTTCGCGCAGACCCATACCCAGCAGCAGGCGGGTGAAACGGGGATCACCTGCCATCTCACCGCACATGCCGATAGGGATATTGGCCTCCAGCGCTGCATCGATGGTGGTGCGGATCAACTGCAAGACGGCTGGGTGCAAAGGATCGAATAGAAAGTTGACCTCTTCGTCCATGCGGTCCACTGCCAGAGTGTATTGGATCAGGTCGTTGGTGCCGATCGATAAAAAGTCGAGCTGACGGGCGAAGGAGCGTGCTGTGATCGCCGCGGCGGGAATTTCGATCATTCCGCCGACCGGTATCTGCGGGTCGAAATCCAGTCCTTCCGCCTGCAGGTCCCGTTTGGTCTGCTCGATCAGATCCAGGGTGTCCTGCAGTTGCTGGAGCGACGAGAGCATCGGTATCATCAGGCGCACCGGCCCTTTGGCCGAGGCCCGCAGGATCGCCCTCAACTGGGGTATGAAGAGCCTGGGTTCCTTCAGACACAGGCGAATCGCACGCAGGCCCAGTGCCGGGTTGACAGAGGGTAGGCAGCCATTGCCGCTGGTGGTTTTATCTGCCCCCAGATCCAGGGTGCGAATGGTGATCGGAATGCCCTTCAGGCCATCCACTGCAGCCAGATAGGCCTCCAGCTGTTCCTCCTCGGTCGGAGGGGTCCGGCGGTTCATGTATAAGAATTCGGTGCGGAACAGTCCAACCCCATCGGCCCGGTTTTGCAGGGTGGCATCGATGTCTTCCGGCAGTTCGATATTGGCGAACAGAGCGATCCGCTCCCCATCGTGGGTAAAGGCCGGCAGATCGATATGCCGCCTGAGCTCCGCTTCGCGGAGTTCCAGGGCCCTCATGCGATTCTGGTAGTGGACCAGCATCTTCGGCGAGGGTTGCGCGAGCACCACGCCCTGAGCTCCATCCACCACCAGGGTTTCTCCCTGTTGTAGCAACTGGGTGGCTTGGTGGATACCCACGACCGCAGGTATCCCCAGGCTCCGGGCTAGGATGGCCGTGTGCGAGAGTGGGCCGCCGAATTCGGTGACAAAGGCGGCCACACCCTGGTGTTTCATCAGAATGGTATCGGCCGGCGTCAAGTCTCTGGCCACCACGATGCGATCATGCAGATTGTCAGGGGGCGGTTCGTTGCCGCCGGCGAGGGCGATCTGCACTAATCCCACTACATGCTCCACATCGTCTTTGCGGGTCCTCAGGTAGGGATCTTCCATTTCATCGAAGATCTTGACCAACTCGTCACGCCTGACTTGCAGCGCCCATTCGGCCGAGTAGTGGTGTTGACGGATCAGCTCGATGGGCGCCTCGCTGAGAGCGCTGTCTTCCAGCATGAGCAGATGAGTGTCGATGAATGCCCGGATATCTTTAGCGGTTTCCCCCGGTATCTGTTGGCGGATGGTCGTCAGCTTGTTACGTGCCGAGGTCAGGGCATTTGCATAGCGCGCCACTTCCTGTTCGGTGGATTCTGCAGAAATCTCCCGTTTGTTGATTTCAGGAGTGTGTTGCTGCAGGAGGTAGGCATCGCCGATAGCAATCTCATGCAAGGAACTGATACCGATGCCGAGACAGCTGAGGGTCACTGATCTTCTCCGAAGCGATCATTGATCAGGCGTTCCAGTGCCTCCAGAGCTTCGGTTTCATCTTCTCCCGATACCTCGACATCCAGGCTACTGCCTTGGCTGGCGGCCAGCATCATGACGCCCATGATACTTTTACCGTTGACTGTTTGACCGTTGCGTTTCAGGTGGACGTTACTGAGGTAGCCGCTGGCGCAGCTCACGAGTTTAGCGGCCGCTCGGGCATGCAGCCCGAGTTTGTTGATGATGGTGATCTGCTTGGTGATCATAGCTCTCAGTATGCTTAGACTGTTCCCGGGATGCAACGCACGATGCCGTCGTTACCGCCACTGACGGCTTTAAGTGTGAGCTCATCCAGGTTGAGTTCCGCATAATTGAGTACTCTGACCAACATCGGTAGGTTGATGCCCGCTACCACGTTGACCTTTCCCTTGTGTAATAGCCGAGCGGCGATGTTGCTGGGGGTTGAACCATACATATCCGTAAGCACGAGCACACCATCGCCTTTATCCAGTTGCTTTACCAACTCGAGTGCCTGGCGGTTGACTTCGTCTGGATTGCTGCTGTTGTTGACCTCCAGGGTCCGGCACGCCAATGGCGGCTTCTCGAACATACGCTTCGCGGTGGTAAGGAATGCATCACCGATCGAGTCATGGGTGATGATGAGGAGTCCGATGCTCATGGTAATTCCCGGTGGCGGCTCAGAACTTTATGGCCCTGGCTCTGAAAATAGTTGAAGAGCCGGTCTGTGATGAAAACGGAGCGATGCTGTCCGCCCGTGCAACCGATGGCGATGGTCAGGTAGCTACGCCCATCCGCTTCGAAACGCGGGACCCAGCGTTCCAGGAACAGGATCAAGTCGTTCAGCATGTCCTCGGTTTCGATGCTGCGTTCAAGAAACGCCGCTACCTGAGGGTCAAGGCCGGTCAGGGGCCGTAGCTCCCGTTCCCAATAGGGATTGGGTAGGCACCGGACGTCGAAAACGAAGTCTACATCTCGAGGTACGCCGTGTTTGAATCCAAAGGATTCGAACAACAGTGAGACACGGCGGGTTGTCTCGCCAATTCGGTCACGAATCAGGCTCCGCAATTCATGCAGTGTAGTATGCGTAGTATCGATGAGCAGATCGGCACTGTTGATGAGCGGCTCCAGCAGAGTACGTTCCAGTCTTATCGCTTCGGCAAGGGAGCGGTTTTCATCGGATAGCGGATGTTTGCGTTTGGTTTCACTGAAGCGCTTGATCAGGGTGTCGGGCTGGGCCTCCAAAAATACGATCTCGCATTGAATTCCCTGTTCACGCATCTGTTTGACCTTTTCCGGCAGTTTGGCAATGTGCGTAGGTTGGCTACGCGCGTCGATGCCGACAGCGGTTCGGGAAAAGATCTCTTCGGGGTTTTTGGCCAGATGCTCGGCAAATGCCGCTAACAGGCAGACCGGTAGATTGTCGATACAGTAGTAACCCAAATCTTCCAAGGTGTGTAGGGCGATGGTTTTTCCTGAGCCTGAGAGTCCGGTTATGATGTCTATCTTGATGCCCATGATTACCTTGGTTGTGTGGTTGTTAGAGTTGATCGCTGTCTTTCAATCCTGTTGGAAAAGAAGGCATGAGCGGAGCTTTATTATCCACTGTTGATCGATGCTTTCAGGATCTTATTGCTCGGCCGGTCCTGTCGTATTTGCAGTCAACATTTCTCTTGATAGTTTAGATTAACCCAAAGCGCGCGGGAGAAGACAATAGGCATGTGGTATGAGTTTTCTGCGGCATGAAACTTCCACTCTAGTACCATTCGCAGGTCTCGACCATTGGGTGTGTGGTCAAGAGATTGTCGGTTCTCTCAGATTCAGTCATGCGGATGATCGATGTGTTCCCGTTGTCTTCGGGTAAAGTCGTCAGCAGCGTCATAGCCTTCGATATGCAGCAGGTGTTGACGGACTGCAGTCTCGACCTGGATCGCCAGATTCCGGCCAGGGGCTACGGGTATGGTGGTTTTAGGCACCGTGACACCGAGAATGTCGCTGTTGGATTGATTGCCATGAAGACGATCTATCTTGTGGGAGATCTGCTCCAGGGGCTGTAAATCAATAATCAAGTGTGAGACTTTCTTGGGTTTGATTGCGCTGTTGCCGAACATCGCGCGGATGTTCAGTACGCCGAGCCCTCGCACTTCCAGGAAGTCCTGGAGGACGGGGGGGCAGCGTCCATTCAACGTCTGCTGGTCGAGGCGCATGAATTCGGTGGCGTCGTCGGCCACCAGACGATGTCCCCGAGAAACGAGTTCAAGCGCAAGTTCGCGCTTGCCGGCAGCAGGCATGCCGGTTAGCAGGACGCCCTTACCTAAGACTTCCATGAAAACCCCGTGTAACAGGATGCTTTCATTGGAGAGCTTGCTGAAATGAGCCAAAAGATGGCTGATGATTCGGTAATCGGGTTGAGCGGTCTTGATCAGGGCGGTCCGGGTTTTCTTGGCAAGTGCCGCGCAATCCGAGGTGGGTGAGAGGTTGTCAGTAAAGATGATCGCTGCCGGCTGGGTACTGAAAAGGCTTTCCAGGCAATTTTGATGGCCGGGTTCTCCCAAGGATTTTAGATGTTTTTGTTCAGGTGGCCCGATGATTTGGATACGATTGGGACGTATCATGTTGAATGGTCCGACCATCGGGATGTTTGGCTCATGCTCCGTATCGCCCTCGACGTCCAGTCGAACATCACCCTCGCCATCCCATCGCAACTCGAGTTCCGTCACGAATTTTTCGTACAGATCACGGATGGTCTTGGTGGGTGTCATGCCTAGCTGGAGATATGCTGATTCAGGATCAGGGTCAATAACTCCTCGGCTGTTTCAGCCTTGCGCAACAAACTACAGAAATCAGTATCGCTGAACAGCTTCGCCAATTGGGCGAGCAGTTGCAGATGTTCATCGGTGGCGTTTTCAGGGACCAGCATACCGAATGCGAGATCCACAGGCTGATTGTCCACCGCGTCGAAATCAACCCCATTGGGTATCTGGATAAAGGCACCGACGGCCTTGGCGACCTGTGGCATACGGGCATGGGGTAGGGCAATGCCATTCCCAAGCCCGGTGCTGCCGAGACGCTCGCGTTGCTGCAGGGCGTCGAAGACAATATCTTGGGTCAGGGCTGGAACAGGTTGAGCCAGCCGCTTGCCCAGCTGTTCCAGTACCCGTTTCTTGCTGGCTGCCGCCACGTTGCAGCCGATACGCTTCTCAACAATAAAGCCGTCGGGAAACATGGAGACCTCGCCAGTAGACTGTTACTCGGATTGCTCGGCGTATTTGACGCCATTTCCGCCACGGCGGTTTTGCATTTTTTCCTTATGTTTGATGACCTGCCTGTCTAGCTTGTCTGTCAAGCCGTCGATGGCGGCATACATGTCCTCATGGACCGAGTCGGCAAAGACCTTTGCGCCATTGATGTGCATGGTTGCTTCGGCCTTTTGGCGTAACTTCTCTACGCTGAGTATCACATGGACGTTGGTGACATGCTCGAAGTGGCGCTCGAGACGCTCGAATTTGTTATCCACATAACTTTTCAGAGCATCGCTGATATCGACATGATGGCCGGTCACGCTGATTTGCATAATTATCTCCTATCTTAGATGAGTCTTCTCATCAGTCTGCCCGCTGGATCTGCCGATTGAACGGATTCAAAGCAGGCGCTTTCGCTCGTTCGATGGCGGGATGCTCATCGACTCACGGTACTTGGCCACCGTCCGGCGCGCAACTTTAATGCCTTGCTCGGAGAGTATGGTGGCGATCTTATTGTCGCTGAGCGGCTTATTGGGCTTTTCAGCAGCAATCAATTTTTTAATCAGAGCACGAATTGCGGTTGAAGAACACTCGCCGCCAGCACTGGTGCTCACATGGCTGGAGAAGAAGTACTTGAACTCGTAGGTGCCTCTCGGGGTGTGCATATATTTCTGAGTGGTAACCCGGGAGATGGTCGATTCATGCATCTCCAAAGATTCGGCGATATCCCGAAGCACCAGGGGTTTCATGGCCTCGTCGCCGTGTTCAAAGAAGCCGCGTTGGTATTCGACGATCTTGGTGGCAACCCGCAGGATGGTCTCATTGCGGCTCATAAGGCTCTTGATGAACCAGCGGGCCTCCTGCAGGTGATTCTTCAGAAAGGTGTTGTCTTCGCTTTGATCGGCACGGCGTATCAAATTTGCGTATTCGCTGTTGACCTTCAATTTTGGCGTGGCTTCCCGGTTCAGCTCTACATGCCAACGGCCGTTGCGTTTAGTGACAAAGACTTCGGGCACCACATATTGGGAATTGGATTCGACGATCAGCGCACCGGGGCGCGGATGCAATGAGCGGATCAATTGGGTGATGCCGCAGAGTGTCTGCTCATCAATTTTCATGCGGCGGATGATCTGTGCCTGATCCTGGCTTGCCAGAAGTTTGAAATGATGTTTACAGAGCTGAATGGCGGCCTTGCGAAAGGGGGTCTCCTCCGGCAATTGGTATAGCTGGATGAGTAGGCAGTCCTGTGGATCCTGGGCTCCTACTCCGGGGGGATCGAACGCCTGAATTCGGTGTAACACCGCCTTCACTTCATCCAGACTGATCTCGTCGTTCTGCAGGGAGCGTAAGATGTCCTCCAGATTCCCGGTGAAATACCCGTCGTCATTGATGCCGTCGATGATGGCAGTGGCAATAGCATTGTCGAGCGCTGATAAAGGGGTGAGATTCAATTGCCAGAGCAGGTGGTCATGGAGCGATTCGGATGCCCCCTGCTGCAGGAGAAATTCCGTGTCTCCACCCTCCGCGGCGGAGCTGCTGCTTGGTACATAACTGTCGTAGACATCGGTCCATTCGCTGTCAACCGGCAATTCATCCGATATGGATGCAGCATCGGTCTTGATCTCTCGCTCGTTGTTGATGTCGTTATCCGGGCCAGCTTCAGTGCTCGCCTCGGTCAGCTCCTTGGGTTGATGATCACTGCCGTTGAGTTCGCTACTGCCGGAGTATTCCTCGATGGCCTCCAGCAGTGGGTTGGTCTCGAGGGCTTCCTGCACCTCCTGACTCAGATCCAAAGTTGACAACTGCAACAGGCGGATGGCCTGCTGCAACTGGGGCGTCATGGTGAGGTGTTGGCCGAGTCGTAGTTGGAGTGTCTGCTTCATAGGCAGAGGTAAATATTCAACCTGGTATGTTATTTGTATGTTATTACATTTTCCATTCTAGCCAAAAAATCACCGACGCGGTAAGAATCTTGTTTCCCATTCCTGAGCTGAGTCATTGAAACGAGTGGTAAGGCGGATTTTGACAAGGGAAATCATCGATCTTCTCACATCCCGGGTGTCACATACTGAAGTGTTCTCCCAAATAGACGGATCGCACCTCGGGATTCTTCAGTATTGACTCGGTACTGCCTTTGGCCAGCACCGAGCCGTTGTTGATTATGTAGGCACGATCGCAGATGTCGAGGGTCTCTCGAACATTGTGGTCTGTGATTAATATACCAATTTTCAATGTCTTGAGATGTTGTATGATCTTCTTGATCTCGATCACCGCGATGGGATCTACACCCGCGAAAGGCTCGTCGAGAAGGACAAAACGGGGCTGCACGGAGAGCGCGCGGGCGATCTCCAAACGCCGACGTTCTCCGCCCGATAGACTCATCGCCTGATTGTTGCGCAGGTGGCTAATGCCAAACTCCTCCAGCAGGTGGTCGCAGCGTTCCTGTCGTTGTTGAGTGCTCATTTCCTTACGAGTTTGCAGAATCGCCAGGATGTTGTTCTCCACACTCATGCGGCGGAATATGGAGGGCTCCTGGGCCAGATAGCCGATGCCTAGCTTGGCGCGGTTATGCATGGCTTGATCCGTGACATCCTGGTCGTCGATCTTGATTTGTCCATGGTCGGCCTGCACCAGTCCGACAATCATATAGAAACTGGTAGTCTTACCTGCCCCATTCGGACCAAGCAGACCTACCACCTCTCCGCTTGAGACCGCCAGGGAAACGCCGTCCACTACATAGCGCTTTCGATACTGTTTACGGAGATTTTCGGCGCGCAATTCGCTCATTGGGCGGTTTGAGCAGGTTCGATGACAACCCGAACTCGCTCCTTACCCTGGGCGCTGGTACCTGCTTTGACCAGGGATTTGCTGCGCAGAAAGATGATTCGGTCACTTTGAAATCGATCTTGAGCCTGCTCCAAAAGGGCGTCCTGGCTAAGGTGCAGCTCATCCTTGTCGAGCATCAGCTCCGCGCGTTTGGCGCTGCCGCGGATCTCTTGTGGGGAGTTGTCCATGAGCTGTCGGAAATGCGTCGGATTACCCTCAGTTATGATCTTTTGGATACCCCCCTGGTTGCGGTGAATCCACATCTTGTCCGCCCACAGCTTGAGGCTGCCCTGAGTGATGATCACATTGCCGAGATAGACACTAATGCCACTTGCTTCATCGATCTCGACACTGTCCGCCTCCAGGTGAATGGGCTGATCCTTGTCGGTCGAGAGAGCGTGACAAAGCGCCGGCGATAACAGCGTGATGATTAAGAGATAAAGGCTGCTGAGTCTATTGGCGGTCATAATGGCCACGTACCTGGTTCAATAACTTGATCCGCACCGGTTCTTGCAGCCAGCCTTGCATGCCGATGGCCGTGATCCAGTGATCCTCGCTCTCTACTCGAATTGCCTGATCGGTCTCGGCATAGTTGGTCGCGGCCACCATATGTAGATCGCGGGTTTCGATGTGGTAGGGAGGTGAGGCCCCCAAGCCCGCTCTATCGATGGTTACAGGGCCCGGTAGACTGATTTTTTCACCCGCTTGGGTGATCTGTGCGGTTTCCCCTTGGATCAGCCAGGGGGCGTGGTCGGGACTGTAGCGCCAAAGGATGGGTTTATCCAGTAGTGTGGTATCGGTTGCTTCGTAATAGCGCATGCGTGGAGTTTGCAGTCTGGAGTGGGGAATGCCGTCGTGATTGTAACTGGTCACCGTCAGTTGTTCGGCATAACTGTTGGGAAATGATCCCACCGGCCTGGGTTGTCTGACGTCTGACGGGGTATCGCCCGTCAGCCACCAGGTAGCCATGGCGGCGCCAAGCACTAGGAAGAAAAAGAATAACGCATGACGGTTCAACCTGGAAATCGCTTAATGCAGGATTGAAGGAAGTGGCTTGCAAGGTGCATGGCGTCATTTACTCGGAAGGTGTATCAGTCGCTTGGTGTCGACTCAGGTGATTGACAGAGTTTATTCGAACCACAGTGGTTTCCAGACTTAAAGATAGCTTTCCAAGGCCTGTTGCAGGTTGCCCTGGGCATCCATGAGCAACTCACAAACATCCCGCCCGGCACTTCGACCACCCGCATGGGGTGTCTGCCAGTGGGCATGCTGGATAACAAGAGGGTGGGCGTCCTGCACGGCAATAGCCAGGCCAACCCGGCGCATGATCGGTAGATCGACGACATCATCACCCACATAGGCTACCTGCTCATCGCCGAGTCCCAGTTTATCCCGCAGCTCCAAGTAGGTAGGCAGCTTGTCCCCTTTGCCTTGGTAGACATGCTCGATCCCCAGGCTTTCCATCCTGATACTCACAACTTCCGAGGTGCGACCGGTGATGATGCCGATCTGAACCCCGGTATCCTGAAGCATCTTCATACCATGTCCATCCCGCGAATTGAAGGCCTTGTATTCTTGGCCATCGTCTCCGAGAAACAGGCTCCCATCCGTCAATACACCATCAACATCGAAAATGAGCAGTTTGATTTGCCTGGCTTTTTCCTGAATGTCCTGCACTTCGAGCTTTCTCCTACATTACGCCGGACCTAAGCAGGTCATGCATGTTGAAAGCGCCAACCAGCTCCTGGTTGGCGTCCACTACCAATAGACCGTTGATCTTATTCTGATCCATCAACTGCAATGCTTCGGCGGCCAGCATCTCAGGGGCTGCGGTCTTGCACCGGGGGGTCATGACCTCTGACACTTTGACATCCCGTATATTCACGGGGCGATCGAGTGTTCGCCGCAGGTCACCATCCGTGTAGACACCGGCCAGCTGCCCGGCAGATGTGACGATTGCGGTCATGCCCAGTCCCTTGTCAGACATCTCTTTGAGGGCTTCTTCGAGAGAAGCATCGAGCGTTACCTTCGGTAGCGAACTGCCAGTATGCATGATATCACTGACATGCAGGAGAAGGCGCCTTCCCAGACTGCCGCCGGGATGAGACAGAGCGAAATCCTCAGCGGTGAATCCCCTGGCCTCCAACAGTGCAACGGCCATGGCATCTCCCATGACAAGTGCTGCAGTGGTGCTGGAAGTCGGGGCCAGTCCCAGAGGGCAGGCCTCTTTCGCAACACTGACATCGATATTGACCTCGGCTTCTCTCGACAAAGTGGAGGTTGGGTTGCCAGTCATGGCGATGAGAGGGACTCCAAGGCGCTTTATCAGGGGTAGAATGGTTAGCAATTCATCGGTTTCTCCGGAGTTGGATAGAGCGAGGACGACATCGGATTGGGTGATCATTCCCAGATCTCCATGACTCGCTTCACCGGGGTGGACGAAAAATGCCGGGCTACCTGTGCTGGCTAAGGTGGCAGCTATCTTGCTGCCGATATGCCCCGATTTACCCATGCCGATGACGACGATACGACCGGTGCAACAGAGCAGGTAGTGACAGGCCTTGGCAAACGCATGATCGATACGACTTGAAAGGGCTGATATGGCATCAGTTTCAGTTTGAATGACGGCCAGCCCCAGCTCTTGCAGTCTTTTGGATTCGGATTCGGTGAGTGAACTGGAGTGGGTCATTCGCTCGGCGGTATTTTGAACGGATGGGTAAGTCTGAATCAGATCGCAGTTTGGGTTAAGTAATACTGATATGTCAAACTGAAACGGTTGTGGTGGAGGGACGGGCTTGATTGATGGCTCATGCGGTCATCGAGTATAAAAGGTGGTGACTGGCCTGTGCCTACTCAGGTTATTGCGTCCAGCCGGCGCGGCGAGTTCGCTGGGTGTGTAGGTATTTGATGCCCAACCCTGAGTCACTGAAGATGGAAAATACTTGACAATTCGGCCTTACTATATTAGTGTATTTGTACATACTGATCTAGAAGCTAAATCAGTAATCCTCCATTCCTCCTTTTGGTGGTTATTCTGAACGCAACATCCCCTGTTGCGTTTTTTTTTGCTCACCTTCCACAAAGAGACCCTTGTGCAGGGTCATCCAATACTGTAATATTCGCCGTCTTTTTCAGAAGTTAAACAGTTCTCCATTGGAGTGACATCGGATGACTACCTTAAGTGCAAAGCCGGCCGAGGTACGCCGTAACTGGTATCTCGTAGATGCCACAGACAAGACCTTGGGGCGCCTCTCCACCGAGATTGCCCGACGCCTGCGTGGTAAACACAAGCCCGAGTACACCCCTCACGTGGATACGGGCGATTACATCGTGGTGATCAATGCCGAGAAGGTGCGTGTCACGGGTAACAAGATGTCCGACAAGATGTACCATCACCATACTGGTTATGTGGGTAACCTGAAATCCATCAATCTGGAGAAGTTGTTGGTCAAGGCGCCGGAGCGAGTGATACAACACTCCGTTAAGGGCATGCTTCCCAAGAACCCTCTGGGCCGAGCGATGTTCAAGAAGCTCAAGGTCTTCAGCGGCCCCGAGCATACTCATCAGGCCCAGCAACCGCAACCTCTGGAAATCTAAAACAGACAAACTCCCAGGAAAGATCGATGGCAGAGACTCAAAATACAACCGGGCGTCGCAAGAGTTCCACCGCTCGGGTTTTTCTTAACGCTGGCAGCGGCAACATCACGGTCAACAAAAGACCATTGGACGAATACTTCGGACGTGAGACTGCCCGTATGGTGGTGCGTCAACCATTGGATGTCACCGAGATGGGTGAGAAAGTCGATATCAATGTGACTGTCACCGGTGGTGGGACCACTGGCCAGGCAGGTGCCATTCGCCATGGCATTGCCCGTGCCTTGGATGCCTATGATGAGTCCCTGCATACTGTATTACGCAGGGCCGGTTTCCTGACCCGGGATGCTCGAGCTGTCGAACGTAAAAAAGTGGGTCTGCACAAGGCCCGTAAACGTCCTCAGTTCTCCAAGCGTTAATTGCTCATCTGTTGCGACGGCGATCGCGGTTGTCAGCAGGGAGACCACTACTGGGGATTCGTCTAATGGCAGGACAGCGGACTCTGACTCCGTATGTGGAGGTTCGAATCCTCCATCCCCAGCCATAGAGCATAAGAACCCGCCAAGTGCGGGTTTTTTATTCTCTTCTTTATTCACTTCCAGGGATGGGGGGTGAGAAGCTCCACTCGAGGTTCGACGAAATTGCAGGGAGCAATGTCGAACCGAGCGACAGCGCTGGCCCCGCAGGGGTGAGGCTCTGGTATAGGGCGCATACAAGCACCGCACAAGTGCATCAAGGACTTGCCGGTCAGTGCTTTGCTCAGTAGGTGTGATCGATGCTACTTGCTTGGATAACCAAATCTCGTTGAGGGTTCAGCGGAATCGACCAACGTTAGAAATTTCTTACATCTCTCTCCCCGTCTGCCACCCCGCCTCAATCCCCCATATCTTCTCCGCATATTCCTTGATGGTGCGGTCACTGGAAAAGTAGCCCATCCGTGCGGTGTTTAGAATGGCCATCCGATTCCATTCCTGAGGCTTTTGATAGACGATGTCGGCCCGGTTGCTGGCATCCATGTATGCCTGAAAGTCGGCCAACACCATAAACGGATCGCTGTTCAACAGGGTTTCCGTGAGTACCCGGTAGCGATTGGGATCGTCGGGGGAGAAAAAGCCGTTACCAATCATATCCACGGCTTGTTTCAAGGTGGTGTTTGACTCATAGAAGTGCCGGGGTCGGTAACCTTCGTGCTTCGCACGGTGGACTTCATCGGTTGAGAGACCGAAGATGAAGATATTTTCATCGCCAATCCGTTCATGCATCTCGATGTTGGCCCCATCCATGGTACCCATGGTAAGAGCTCCATTCAGTGCCAGTTTCATATTACCGGTACCCGAGGCCTCCAGGCCTGCGGTGGAAATCTGCTGCGAGAGCTCGGCCGCAGGAATGATGTCGACAGCGGTGGTGACGTCATAGTTGGGGATAAAGAGGACCTTGATGCGATCGCTGACCTCACGGTCGTTGTCGACTACATCGGCTACATCATTGATCAGCCTTATGATCAACTTTGCGATGAAATAACCAGGTGCCGCCTTACCGCCGAAGATGAAGGTACGGGGTACCAGGTCGGCGTGGGGATTTTCCAGCAGCCGGTTGTACAGGGCGATGATGCGCAGCACGTTGAGCAGTTGCCGTTTGTATTCATGGATGCGCTTTACCTGCACATCGAACAGGGTATCCGGATTGATTTCCACACCCAGATAGTATTTCACCAGGTGCGCGAGACGGGCCTTGTTAGCCCGCTTGGCCTGGCTGAAGCGTTCTTGGAAGTGACTATCGCCGGCATACCCCTCCAGTTGCGTGAGTTGATCCAGGTCGCGTGTCCAGTCGTCTCCAATGGCGTCGCAGATCAGTTGGGAGAGGTTCGGGTTGGAGAGTAACAACCAGCGTCGGGGGGTGATGCCGTTGGTGACGTTGATCAGTTTGTCGGGAAAGATTTCATCAAACTCCTTGAAAGTGGAATCACGCAGCAGCTTGGAATGCAGGGCGGAGACACCATTGACCTTATGGCTACCGACGATAGCAAGGTTGGCCATGCGAATGCGAGCACCGTGTTCATCGAAGATGGAGACCCGCTTGAGCATCTCTTTGTCAGCCGGATGCAGGTGCCCGACCATGAGTAAAAATCGTCGGTTGATCTCGTAGATGAGTTGCAAATGTCGCGGTAGCATCTCCTCGAAGGTGATGACAGGCCAAGTCTCCAGGGCTTCGGGCAGCAGGGTGTGATTGGTGTAGGAGAAGACCTTAGTGGTGATCTCCCAGGCCTGCTGCCATTCCAGGTGGTGCTTGTCCAGCAGTAGCCGCATCATCTCAGGGATGGCGATGGCGGGGTGGGTGTCGTTGAGCTGGATGGCGACCTTGTCCGGTAGTTCTGTGAGATCGTCATGGTCGTAAAAAAAGCGTCGGAGGATATCCTTGAGTGATGCGCTGACGAAAAAATATTGTTGTTTCAGCCTCAACACCTTGTTCATGACACTGCTGTCATCCGGATAGAGCACTTTAGAGATATTTTCCGAGTGGGTCTTGTCTTCTACGGCCTGGGTATATTCGCCCAGATTGAAACGGTTCAAGTCGAAGTCCTGATAGGCTTTGGCACTCCAGAGCCGCAGGTTGTTGACCGTGTCGTTGTGAAAGCCGGGGATTGGTGTGTCATAGGCCTGGGCGATCACCACATCACCTTCTATCCAGTCGAAATGACGGTTTCCCTCTGGGCCCATGTACTCCATGACTCGGCCGCCGAAGCGGATCTTGTAGGACACCTCGGGACGGGGAAACTCCCAGGGATTGCCGTGGGTCAGCCAGTTCTCCGGCAGCTCTACCTGTTGATTGTCTTCGATCTTTTGGCGGAACATGCCGTATTCATAGCGGATACCGTATCCATGACCGGGTATGTTCAGGGTGGCCATAGAATCAAGAAAGCAGGCGGCGAGTCTGCCCAAACCACCGTTACCCAGGGCGGCGTCATGTTCCAGATTGCGCAAGGCCTCCAATTCCATGCCGAGTTTATGCAGGGCCTCGCCGCAGGCGTCATGGATGTCCATGTTGAGCAGGCTGTTGATGAGACTGCGGCCGATGAGAAATTCCATCGAGAGATAGTAGACGCGCTTCGCATCGTGCCGGTAATAACTTCGCTGGGTTTCCATCCAGCGTTCGATGAGCCGGTCCCGCACCACATAACTAAACGCCATCATCCAGTCGTGATCAGTGGCGGTAAACGGGTCTTTGCCGATGGTATAGACCAGGTGATTGGAGACGGAACGTTGCAGGGCCTTGGTGTCGGAACCGAGGAAGTCGTATTTGAAGGCCTTGGTTTGAGGGTCGCTCATAGCATAACGGTCTAGGTTGAGGTTATATTGGGTGAATCAATGGGTTTGCATACATCGTGTGAACCGTATGCTAAAACAAACCGCAAGAAACGTCAGTTTCATTTGCAGATAAATGTAGACGATGTCGGCGGAGGGGTGGAACGTGCCCTGAATCGCCTGGTGAGATATGAATGGCGGTTCAGTGCCCCCTGTCCTGTTGGCTTGGCGGATCACTCGGCAATCTAAAAGACGGTGTATACAGTCCCAGGCCTACTGCGTCGGCTTGCAGATTCCATACTAATAGAGTGGCGTGGCAACAGACACGCCTTGAGCCATGTGCGGTGGCTTTTGGGGGGCGGGCAAGCCCGGTGCCGCTATCGCCGTTCCCGCGTCAAGGCTCGAAAGCCGATATCGGAGCGATAGTATACGCCGTCCCAACGGATGGACTTGGCCAAGGTATAGGCATTTTGCTGTGCATGGGTGACACTTTCACCCAGAGCTGTTGCACAGAGCACCCGTCCACCGGCGGTCACCACCTGATGATTGTCAAGAGCAGTGCCAGCGTGGAAGACCTTTTCACCAGGCTTTTCATCTCGAGGTAGGCCAGTGATGGGATTGCCCTTGGCGTAATCTCCCGGATAACCGCCGGCGGCCAGGACCACACCCAGGGAAGGTCGTGGGTCCCAGCTTGTCGTCTCCTCATGCAGTCTGCCGTCCAGCGCGGCCAGGCAGTGACTGACCAGATCGGATTGCATGCGCAGCATGATCGGTTGGGTCTCAGGGTCGCCGAACCGGCAATTGTATTCGATAACCTTGGGTGTGCCGTCCGGCATGATCATCAAGCCCGCGTAGAGAAAGCCGGTATAGGGCAGACCTTCCCCGGCCATCCCGTGCACGGTGGGCAGGATGACCTCTTGCATGATGCGATGGTGGATCTCATCGGTGACCACTGGGGCGGGTGAGTAGGCACCCATGCCACCGGTATTGGGCCCGGTGTCCCCGTCTCGAGCCCGCTTGTGGTCCTGACTGGTGGCCATGGGCAGGACATGCTTGCCGTCAGCCATAACGATGAAGCTGGCCTCTTCGCCTTCCAAATACTCTTCGATGACCACGCGATGACCGGCTTCACCAAAGGCGTTGCCCGAGAGCATGTCCCGTACCGCGGTTTCCGCCTCCTCCAGGGTCATGGCAACGATCACCCCCTTGCCGGCGGCCAGCCCGTCCGCTTTCACCACGATGGGAGCTCCCTGCTGTCGGAGGTATGCGAGGGCCGGCTCCAGATCGCTGAAGGTCCGGTAATCCGCGGTGGGGATCCGGTGGCGAGCCAGGAAATCCTTGGTGAAGGATTTCGAGCCTTCGAGCTGTGCAGCACCTTTGGATGGCCCGAAGCAGGCCAGACCCTCCGCGCTGAAGGCATCGGTCAGGCCGAGTACCAATGGTGCCTCAGGTCCGACAATGGTCAGACCAATATCATGGGTCCTGGCGAAGTCGGTCAGACGGTCGATCTCCTCGACACCGATCGCCACATTCTCCATTTTGGCTTCGTGAGCGGTGCCCGCATTGCCCGGGGCGACGAAGATTTTGCTTGCAAGGGGTGATTGGGCCGCTTTCCAGGCCAGGGCATGTTCGCGGCCACCGGAGCCGATGATCAGGATGTTCATGGGTATTCGAAATGATAATTGACCATAGAGACACAGAGCAGGGGGGATTATAAAGGACGCGGTTATCCCTGTCAGATCCGTTCTGAAGTAAATCGCCAGGAAAGGCCGATGAACCCCTAAACCACATCCCTGGGTCGCTGTGGTTTGTCTAGTGTCTGAAGTGGCGCATCCCGGTGAAGACCATCGCCATGCCGTGTTCGTTCGCCGCCTGGATGGCTTCGTCGTCACGCATCGAGCCCCCGGGCTGGATGACCGCGACGATTCCTGCCTTGGCAGCATTGTCGATACCGTCGCGGAACGGGAAGAAGGCATCGGAGGCCATCACCGAGCCCTTGACCTCGAGGTCTGCCTGCTCCGCCTTGATGCCGGCGATCCGGGCAGAGTTGACGCGGCTCATCTGTCCCGCACCGACACCTATGGTCATGCCTTCCCGGCCATATACGATGGCGTTGGATTTGACGAATTTGGCGACCCGCCAGGTGAACAAGAGGTCGCGCATCTCATCCTCACTGGGATGGCGTTCAGTCACGACCTTGATCTCGTTGCTGATTTGCAGGTCTGCGTCCTGTACCAGCAGACCGCCATTGACCCGCTTGAATTCGGTGCGGTGCACCGCCTCTGAACTCCATGGGCCGCACTCCAGCAGTCGAATGTTTTTCTTCCGGCTTACCGCCTCGATAGCGGCGGCGGAGACCTTCGGAGCGATGATCACCTCAACGAACTGTTTGTCGACGATGGCCCGGGCGGTCTCGCCATCCAGTTCCCCGTTGAAGGCGATGATGCCGCCGAAGGCGGATTCCGGGTCGGTACTGAAGGCCCGGTTGTAGGCATCCAGTAAATTGCTTCCCAGGGCGACTCCGCAGGGATTGGCATGTTTGACGATCACACAGGCAGGGGCCTCATCGAAATTCTTCACACACTCGAGGGCTGCGTCGGTATCGGCGATATTGTTATAGGACAGCTCCTTGCCCTGGATCTGTTGGGCAGTGGCTACGCTGACCTCGTCGATCTTGTGATCGACATAGAAGGCGGCTTTTTGATGGGGATTCTCACCATAGCGCATGACCTGGGTCTGGGAGAATTGCAGAGAGAGCGTGCGGGGAAAGGCCGCTAGCGGCGCCCTGCCTGCAGATCCTTCCTGGGTGTGGTCACCGGTACTCTCGATATCGACTCTCAAGCCAAGATAGTTCGCGATGGCGCCATCGTAACGGGCGGTATGTTCGAAGGTCTTAACGGCGAGATCGAAGCGGGTGCGGGCCGTGACCGAGTTGTCGTGAGTCGCCATCTCCTCGAGGATCCTGTCGTAATCCGTTGCGTCGACCACCACAGTGACATCGGTGTGGTTCTTGGCGGCCGCCCTGAGCATGGTAGGGCCACCGATATCGATATTCTCGATGGCGGTGGGGAGGTCGCAATCGGGATCGGCCACTGTTTGTTCGAAGGGATAGAGGTTGACAACGATCAAGTCGATCGGTCCGATCTCATTCTGTTTCATGACTGCGTCATCCGCACCGCGCCTACCAAGGATCCCTCCGTGTATTTTTGGATGCAGGGTTTTGACCCGGCCATCCATCATCTCAGGGAAGCCGGTGTATTCAGAGACTTCGATGACAGGAATGTCATTCTCCGTGAGCAGTCTGGCCGTTCCACCAGTGGAGAGGATTTCGATGTCTCGTTCAGCCAGGGAGCGGGCAAACTCCACGATGCCGGTTTTGTCTGAAACGCTGATCAGGGCGCGATTGATCTTAGACATGTTGGTTTGATCCGTTGCTTGAGGAAAATTCAGCTCGATAGAAAGTATTGCCAGGGTGCGACGTTGCTATCGGGGTTTGTGGGCAAGACCAATGACCGCAGAAGCAGTGTCAATCAGTCGAGACCGTATTGTGAAAGTTTTTTTCGCAAGGTACTGCGACTGATGCCGAGCAGTGAAGCAGCCTGGGTCTGGTTGCCTCCGGTATGCTGCATAACGCTCTCCAGCAGGGGTGCTTCAACTTCATTCATGACCAAGCGGTAGAGATTGCTTGCACCGTGTCCATCCAGGTGATTGAAATAACGCTGCATTGCGTCCAGCACACAATGGCGTAGTGGTTCGGTTTTTTTGCTGTGAATGACAGTCAAGGCATCCGCGCCCTCATTGTGAAATACGCCAGCTTCCATTGTCATGCGGCTAACCCCCTGAGGTAGACTTGATGTCCGAAAAACTGACGAACCCGTGCCTGTTGTTCATTCGCCGTTTCCGAATCGTTTATTATGTTGCGAAAAGCTGCACCCTCCCGGTGCCCCTTGCTATACCAGGCAATATGCTTGCGGGCAATTCTGACGCCCCGGTATTCGCCATAGAATTCATAAAGTTGTTGTAGATGCCGTAACAACAACTGCTCAACCCACTCGAGTGAAGGTTCGGGTCGTTTCTCCCCGGTCTGCAGATAATGGTCGATCTCGTCGAAGATCCAGGGCCGGCCTTGAGCGGCTCTCCCTACCATAATCCCATCTGCGTCGGTAAAATCCAAGACCTGCTTGGCCTTTTCCGGCGTCTCGATATCACCATTGGCGATGACTGGCATGTGCACCGCCCGCTTGATGCTTCTGATGGTGTCATATTCGGCGGAACCGGCAAATTTGCAGGCCCGGGTGCGGCCGTGCACTGCCAGCGCCTGTATACCCGATCCCTCGGCGATGCGGGCGATCTCTACACCATTGCGTCGTTCCTTGTCCCAGCCGGTCCTGATCTTCAGGGTAACCGGTACTTCGACAGCATTGACCACCGAAGCTAGGATCCGGGCAACCAGTTTCTCGTTTTGTAGCAACGCCGATCCGGCTGCGACCCGGCATACCTTTTTCACCGGGCAACCCATATTGATATCAATGATTTGTGCACCCAGATCGACATTGATTCTGGCGGCATCCGCCATGATCTTGGGGTCTGAGCCCAGAATTTGTACGGAGATCGGTCCGGGTTCTCCGGCATGATCGAGCCGTCGTTGGGTTTTTGGATGTCCCCACAGTGTAGAGTCGGCCGAGATCATCTCCGAGACCGCCATGCCGGCGCCCAACTCACGACACAGCTGGCGAAACGGCCTGTCCGTCACACCGGCCATGGGTGCCAGAAGCAGATTGTTTTGCAGTTTGTAGGGTCCGATCTGCATCCGGCCTGACCATCAATTCAACGAGCTGTTTTCGCGGGAAAGGCGATAAATACTACCTTCAAATGTAGGGGGAAGCAAAGGTTATTCTGTGAACTTTTCAACCTGGAAGGGTGGCCCCGAAATACTGCCTTTGCCCATGACTACAGGAACTCGAATTTAAAGCCGGTGACATCTTTACCGGGATCGAGCAGTTCCATCTTAATGAAGACAGGTTCGGCCTGTTGCATCAGTTGTTCGATGCGCTTTGGATCAGACAGATACTCCGTAGGCTCGAAGGTGCGTTGTGCGATCAGTTTGTCGTGGTCGTTGAACAGGCTGAGATGCAGTTTGGGGTAGGGTTGGGCAAAATCGGCACGGTTGACCATGTTCAATTGCAATACCAAGGCATTGGCTTTACTGGGGTGGCCTCGCAGATCCCGATGTTGAACCTGGATGCGGCTGGTGTCCCGGCGTACGGGTGCGACACAGCCGGTCATGTTGCAGACTTGAGATAACAATTGTTGACCGGATTCATACTGGATGAGCTGCTCACGAAACAGCCAGGATAGCTGCAGGAGTAAAATCAGTATGAGTAACAGACTCGCCCCTCCCCAGATCAATCCTTTGTAATTGAACGGTTGCTTTTCGAAGATCTCTTCGATCGGGTAATTGGATTCGGCCTTCTCCCCTGGGGAACTGATGTCTTCGAGCTTCTGACGTTCAGTGAAGTGGAAGAGATTTTTCGCGGAATCTGCACCGATTGATTCCGGGGTTTCGGTTAGCTGAGATGAATCCTGGGTCAATTGTACGGAAGGAGCGGTATCTGGCGACTCATCGGCACCGGCGGGCTGGTTGAGTGGCACCACCTTGGATGTGACAGGCGTATCATCTTGGGTATCGATCAAGGGGTTGGATTCGCTGTCCAGCAGGGCGGACATCTGTGATTCGCTTCCAGCCGCCAGATAATCGGGCTCGGTTTCCAGACCATCGTCTATGATCGTGAAGGAATCGTCCCCTGTGTCCGGTTCAACCCCTGCTTCAGCGGTCAGCTCGATGAGTTGCTCCGCTTCCAGATTGAGGGTGTCGGCAAACAGAGAATCTTCAGTGACTGATTCTGCAAAGTCACTGTCGCTGTCGGTCGGCATACCTTGGGCCGCTGGATCCCGCAAAACCGGGCTCTCCTGCAGGGTCTCCAGGGCATTGAAAACCTGATTACATTGACAACATCTCGCTTTCCCGGCGGCGACCTTCAATTCTACGCTGCTGATGCGAAAGAGGGTTAGGCAGTGAGGGCACTGTGTGTACATGGAATTCATACAATAGTAACGGCAGGCATAAAGTTAGACTGAAGTCAGCGTGCTGGCAATAGGCAGTTAAGTCGAAATCGACGCCTTCAGACCCTCGTGCCGCTGAGCAGTAGCCAGTCTTCACGCCTGGTTGGGGGGGCCAGTTCGGCGCATTCGGCATAGGCGGTGGAGACCTCGGGCCCCTGATCTTCCAGGATTCCTGACAAGGCAAACCTGCCGTGAAGCACGAGCAGACTGCAGAGCCTGGGGGCAAGATCGATCAGGGGCCCGGCTAGAATGTTCGCAACCAGTAGATCAGCGGTGAGGGGGGGGAGTTGATCCGGTGTATAGGTCGATAAGCGCTCGGACACGCGGTTTTTTTCGGCGTTGATGCGGCTTGCCTGAATGGCCTGCGTGTCGTAATCAACGGCAATAGCCAGCCTGGCGCCGAGCCGCAGGGCAGCAATCGCAAGAATTCCCGAGCCGCAGCCATAGTCCAGGACCGTTTTGCCCTTCAGGTCGCAACCATCGAGCCACTCCAGGCAGAGCGCCGTGGTGGGGTGGGTGCCGGTACCGAATGCCAACCCCGGATCGAGTTGCACGATTACTGCGTCGGTCTCGTCAGGTGCTGTCTCATGCGGACAGATCCATAGACGTCGACCGAATTTCATTGGATGAAAGTCGTCGAGCCAGACGCGCTCCCAAATCCGATCCTCGATCCTTGCACATTTTAGGGTCCTGGCAATATCCGCCTGTAAGGTTTGGTTGAGGATACTGCGCAGCTCATCAGCATCGGTATCCGCTGTGAAGAGCCCGCTCACCCGGGTTGACTGCCAGATCTTTTGTTCTCCGGGCCTGGGTTCCAGAACGGCTTGGTCGGCGGCATCATCCAGGGTGACCGAGAGTGCCCCCAGGTTTTGCAGGACCAGTTCAAGGAAAGGCGCCTGTTCTTCAGTGGTCTCGATGGAGATTTGTAACCAGGGCATGCCTCTCAGTTAGTAACCTATGCCGCTTTTCCCGGCTGTCGACCGCTCACAATCCCAGCTTCTGTTCAAGGTAGTGGATGTTTGCACCACCCGCCTGAAAGGTGGAATCTTTCATTATTTCCAGTTGCAGTGGGATGTTGGTCTTGATGCCCCCGATCACCATTTCGTCCAGTGCGATCCGCATCCGGGCGATGGCTGAGTCACGGGTGGCGCCATAGGCCACCAGTTTGCCGATCATGGAATCGTAGTAGGGGGGGACCTTGTAACCGTTGTAAATGTGAGTGTCCACCCGGATACCTGGACCGCCAGGCATATGCAGCTGGGTAATCGTGCCGGGGCTGGGCAGGAACTTCTCCGGATCCTCGGCATTAATCCGGCACTCCACGGCGTGTCCGGTGATCGAGATGTCCTGCTGGGTGAAGCTGAGGGGTTCGCCGCTGGCAATGAGGATCTGCTCACGCACGATATCCGTACCCGTAATCAGTTCGGTAATCGGATGTTCGACCTGCACCCGGGTATTCATCTCGATGAAATAGAACTCTCCGTTCTCATAAAGAAACTCGAAGGTGCCGGCACCCTGATAGCCGATCTGGCGGCAGGCCTCGGCGCAGCGTTCACCCACGTCCCGACGCTGCACCTCGGTGATGCCCGGTGCTGGAGCCTCTTCCACGACTTTCTGGTGGCGGCGCTGCATGGAACAGTCACGCTCGGCCAGGTGCACGGCGTTGCCATGCATGTCGGAGAGCACCTGAAATTCCACATGACGAGGGTTTTCCAGATATTTCTCCATGTACACTATGCCGTTGCCGAACGCGGCTTCCGCCTCGGCTTTGGTCATCGCCACGGCATTCAGTAAAGTGGCTTCGGAATGCACCACACGCATGCCGCGCCCACCGCCGCCGCCCGCTGCCTTGATGATGACTGGATAGCCGATCTGCGTTGCCAGTTCCTTGGTACGCTTGGCGTTACCGTCGAGCGGTCCGTTCGATCCCGGTACGGTAGGCACACCGGCCGTCTGCATGGCTTCAATGGCGGCCACTTTATCGCCCATGGTGCGAATCGTATCGGCCTTGGGTCCGATAAAGATAAAGCCGCTATTCTCCACCCGTTCAGCAAAATCGGCATTCTCCGATAGGAAGCCATAGCCGGGATGAATGGCAACGGAATCTGTGACCTCTGCAGCGCTGATGATGGCAGGTATGTGCAAATAGCTGTCAATGGATGGAGCGGGTCCGATGCAGACCGATTCGTCCGCCAGGAGGACGTGCTTCAGATCTCGGTCCGCATCGGAATGGACGGCCACCGTTTTTATGCCGAGCTCTTTACAGGCCCGCAATATGCGTAAGGCAATCTCTCCACGGTTGGCGATAACGATCTTGTCTATCATGGTACAGCTCAGTCGATGATAAAGAGAGGTTCGTTGTATTCAACGGGTTGGCCGTTTTCCACCAGGATCTTTTTGATGGTGCCGGCCTTGTCGGATTCTATCTGATTGAGGATTTTCATCGCCTCAATGATACAGAGGGTATCGCCGACGGCGACCTGTTGGCCCTCTTCCACAAAAGACTTGCTACCTGGTGATGGGGAGCGGTAGAAGGTACCGACCATCGGTGATTTGACGGCGTGACCTTGGATCATTTCAGTCTCTGGTACGGCAGGCGCAGGGGCGGGTGTCGGTGCCACCGGGACCGGTTGGGCTGCAACGGGCAGAGAGGCCTGGCGGCTGATGCGCACCGATTCCTCACCTTCGTGGATCTCGATTTCAGCGACGTCTGACTCTTCCAGCAGTTCGATCAGTTTTTTAACTTTACGGATATCCATGTTGTTCAGTCTCTTCAGTTGGGGTGAGCGTCGAGCTGGCGAACGGCGGCCTGCAGGGCAAGTTCGTAACCCTGGGCGCCCAGTCCGGTGATGATGCCGACAGCTTTGTCAGAAAGATAGGAATGGCCGCGAAAGGGTTCGCGGGCATGTACATTCGAGAGATGCAGTTCAATGAAAGGAATGCCGGTTCCCAACAGAGCGTCCCGCAGAGCGACACTGGTATGAGTGAAGGCGGCGGGATTTATCAGGATGTACGCAACACGCTGGTTCATCGCCTCATGAATCCACTCGATGAGTTCGTGTTCGGCATTGCTCTGGCGAAAGATCAATTGGTGACCGCTGGCGTTTGCCAGCTGTTCGAGCTGTGCCTGGATGTCGGCTAAGGTTTCCGTCCCATAATGTTCCGGTTCACGCTGACCCAACAGATTCAGGTTGGGGCCGTTGAGTACCAGAATGGTCGACATTGGCTTAGGTATCCCGGGGTTGAAACTTCGAAATCAAGGTGCAGACGGCGGCTCTCCAAGGAGACAGGAGGATCCAGTCTGTTGCAACTTGAGAATCCTCTGATTCTGCAAGAAGCGCACGAGATTGTCTAGTTTCTCAGCACAATTGCCTAAGATCCAAACACGTTTTCTGAGATTGCCTCATCGATCGATTGCCTGTAAAAGGCCAGGCCTCTGGATTCCCTGCGTGCCGCGGTGAGTTCAGGGGGCATCAGCGTAAAGCGGCTTGTACAAGCGCGGCAAATTCAGCGGCTGGCTTGAAGCCTACGACCCTGAAGCTGCGCCGTTCCTGACCGTCCAGGCCGTAAAACATGATCGCGGGGGGGCCCGGTAAGCCGAAATGTCCCTGTAGCAGGGCCTGATCCACAGCGTCGTTGGCGGTGACGTCCGCCTGCAGGAGAATCGTGTTCTGCAAGGCATTGATGACTTTGGGATCGGTGAAAGTGTATTTCTCCATTTCTTTACAGGTGACGCACCAGTCTGCATAGAAGTCGAGCATTACGGTCTTGCCGCCGGCGCTGGCGGCCTTGACCTCCTGTTGTAGGTCTTCCAGGGATTTGATGCGTTTGAAGACCAGTTCCTGTTCGCCGTGGCCGCCCCCGCCGCCAATCGCCAGTCCGCGCAGGGGTTGCAGGGTGTCCTTGCCGCCTGCTGCGGCGCCGACCAGCATCAGGGCGCCATAGATCAGGAAGACCACCCCCAGACCTTTCCAGAATTTCTGCCAACCGCCGGCCTCGATTTCCAGGTGGCGCAGCGCGCCCATGTAGATTGCCGAGACGATCAGCAGGACGCCCCAGAGGAACAGGGCGATGTCTGCCGGGATGATGCGTTCCAGCAAGATGATGGCCACACCCAGCAGGGCCACCCCGAATACCGCCTTGACCGCATCCATCCAGCTACCGGCGCGGGGCAGTAGTTTGCCCGCGGAAGCGCCAATGGCGAGCAGCGGGGCGCCCATACCCATGCTCAGGGCGAACAGGGCGAGCCCGCCGAGCAGGGCGTCGCCGGTCTGTCCGATATAGATCAGGGCGCCGGCCAGGGGTGGTGCCACACAAGGCCCGACGATGAGTGCGGAGAGAAAACCCATGATCGCCACCCCGATCAGGGTGCCCCCCTCCTGTTTGTTGCTGATCTCGGTGAGTTTACTTTGCAGACTGCTTGGCAACTGCAGGTCATAGAAGCCGAACATGGACAACGCCAGCAGCACGAAGACCCCGGCGAACGCGCTGAGGATCCAGGGATTCTGGAAGGCCGCCTGCAGATTGCCGCCGAACAGTCCCGCCAGGACCCCGGCCAGGGTATAGGTGAGTGCCATGGCCAGCACATAGACCAGTGACAGAATAAAGGCCTTGCGGGTGGTGATGTGTTTGCCCTGGCCGGCGATGATGCCTGAGAGGATTGGGATCATCGGGAAGATGCAGGGAGTGAAGGCGAGCCCCAGTCCCAAGAGGAAAAAAAGTCCGATCACTGCCAGGATGGAACTGCCCGCAAGGGTGGCGGCGATCTCGTCGACCTCGGAAAGGGGTTCTGCAGCGTCCGTCTGTTGGCGACTGGTGGTTGCTTGTGGTATCACCTCGCTGGCCTGTGCTGCCGAGATGCCGGGTAGTGAGAGATTGAACTGCTTGGTGATCGGCGGGTAGCAGATGCCCAATTCGGCACAGCCCTGATAACCCGCCTCCAGGGTAATCGAAGCGGGATCAGTGATACTGCGTAGCAAGGGTAGTTGCAAATCGATCTGCTGATGATAGACCGCTACATCGCCGATGCTGCCGTCCGGTTTGACCGCATCTTTTTTGATCTTCGGTTCGGGTAGTTGGTAGTCTCCAATGGCCACACCGGCGGCATCGATCAGGCGGAGTTCGATCTTGTCATAATACAGGTAGGTGCCGTCAGCGATGTTCCACAGCAAACGCAGTTGGGTGCCGTCCTCAACGACTGCGCTGAGCTGATAGGCCTCATCGGGCGGCAGGATCTGGTCATCGGCATTCCCTGAGAGCGGATCCACTTCGTTTTCCAGGAGACCGGTCAGTGAGCGCGGGGAAGCCACAGGGTCTTGGTCGGGCGAATCGGGCAGAGGCTCCAGGGCCAACAGGATTTCCTGGATGTGTGGCGGGAAACAGATTCCTTGATCTGCGCAACCCTGCGAGCGGGCCTTCAAGCTGATCGTTTCAGGTGAGCCCAGGCTGCGCTGGAGCGGAATCCGAGCGCTGACCCGGTTGCGATAAATGGCTACATCGCCGAAAAATTCGTCGTGTTTGATCTTGGCATCGGGGAGCATTGGATCGCCCAGTTCGATACCCAGGGTCTCGCTTTCGAATCCCAGTTTGTCACGATACATGTAATAGCCGTCGGCAATCTGCCATTCGACAATGAGATGCTTGGCCCCATCGGCTCGGCCTTTGATCTGAAAGGCCTGATCCGGCATCAAAAGATCGTCTTCATCCCAACCTGCCTGTGCATAGAGATTCAGGCTGGTCAGAATTAACAGGAGATATATCAGGACTTTGTTGTGGTGCATTGTTCAACCCAATTGAGGTAACCGTTCAGGCCCTGTTCTACAGGGACTGCAAGAATCTCTGGAAGTTCATAGGGATGCAGTGAGTGGATGAGCGACTCCAACTGCGGGTATTGTGCCCTGGTGGTCTTGATCAAGAGGAGGAGTTCGTCGTTCGACTCGAGTTTTCCTGCCCATCGGTAAAACGATGTGACGGGGACGGTGATGCTGACACAGGCGGCGAGATGCTGTTCCAACAACTGCTGGGCGATTTTCTCTGCGCTCTTCCTGTCCGGAACCGTGCACAGGGTGATGAGCAGTCGTGTGGTCATGGCTGGTGGTTGCTGCGATTGATTCTCTGCAGCGGTAGGTTATTATTTTGCGGTTGGTTCGGGGTTGTGCTCATTCCGCGCAAGGCCTTTTCAATACCGTTTTCTCGTCTTCCAGTTGGCTGTGCCTGCAAGGCGACAGCATGCTCGGTTTCCGCCAACCAGTTTAGTCTCAAGGACTGTGGCAAAGTTTATGAATCTTAATGCAATCTTGCTCGCCATTCTAATCGCTTGTGGATTAATGGCTGTGCTGATGGTGCTGGCTATGGCATTGGACCTGGTATCGGCCAGTGCCCCTCAATTACTGATACTCTTTGCATTGTGGATATTGCCCGGTTATATTGCGGGGCTTCGTGCTCTCCATGCGGGTGCTCTGCACGGTTTGTTGACCGGGTTGCTCGGGATGCTTGTGATTTATACCGGATTCAACGGCTTGTTAACTACCCAGCTGTTAGCGTCGTTTGAACATTTGGCGGCCAAATCCCCCTTAATCTATGTTGTCTTGGCGGGCTTTTGGGCTTCACTAGGTGGTCTGCTGGCCGACATCGTTCGAATGATCCGAGCGAAACGTGCCATAAAAAAGTAGCATTGCACCGAGGTGGATTCAGCGAATCCATGCTACTCAAGACTCCGCAAAAAAACCGTCGCTTGTTCTCGGCAAATAGGCGGCGTATCCTCCTGAGATGAACCCGATTCTTGTCTTTTTACTGATTTTTGTCGGTATCCCACTGATCGAATTGTATTTTTTGATTCAGGTGGGATCTGAGATAGGGGCCTTCCCAACGGTTTTTCTGACCGTATTCACCGCCTTGTTGGGGGGCTGGATGGTCAGGGCGCAAGGCTTCTCGACCATCATGCGTGTCCGGGAGACGATGGACCGTGGGGAGGTGCCTGCTCTCGAAATGATGGAGGGCAGTGTATTGCTGATCTGCGGTGTCATGCTTCTCTTGCCGGGATTCATCACTGATGCGGTGGGATTCATCTTCCTGGTTCCTCCACTACGTCGTTGGTTGCTCAAAGCGGGATTGAAGGGCGCTGGGATCATGCAACCGGCAGCCCCGAGGCAACCTACTAAAACCCAGCAGCATCAGCGGGTCATTGAGGGCGAATTTCATCGCGAAGATGACAAGTAAACGCTATACCCACTCGCCAGGTGTTTCCCTCTGATACTTCCTTCGGTCCGATTGGATCACGAAATTCTCTCGTGATTCTCTATGGTTATGGGGTGATCACCGGTTCAAGATCGCGTTTTTTCGGACGCTAAAAAGTTGACCCAACTTTAAAATTCTTGGTAGAGGGTGGATGCATTCATCTGAGCAGGAGCTCCAGAGTCAGATCATCGCTGACCGCGTAAAATTGTTGTATGGCGGTACTTGGGCTTCCGTGTTCACCCAACTGCTGGTGGCAGCAATTTTCGTCACGATTCAGGTCATGCAGTCTCAACAGGAGAGTCTCGCTCTCTGGTACGGGGCATTGGCTATTTTATTGTTGAGTAGAGGTTTGCTCGAACGCAGATTCGCCGAGCGGAATGTAGAAGCTCGAGATCTGTCTGCCTGGCTGTGGCGATATCGGTTTGGCGTGTTGCTGACCGGTATGGTGTTTGGGAGTGCCAGTTTGTTGTTCTATCCCCAGGATGCGGTGGCCTATCAGGTGTTCACCGTATTGCTGCTTGCGGGCCTGGCTGCTGGTGCACTTGTGGTATTGGTCTCCGATTTTAGCTCCTATGTCATCTACAGCAGTTGCTTGCTCATCCCGGCGATTGGCGTGTCAGCGGCCTCGGGTGATCAGTTACACTTTGGCATTGCCTTACTTGTGACGACCTTTTATCTGTTGTTGATTCGTTCCAGTCATCGCATGAATAGACTGGTGACTTCATCACTCCGTTTGAGATATGAGAATCGGGCACTGCTGGGCAATCTGGAAAAGGAAAAGAATCGTCTCGACAACCGGTTGGGAAGGATCCTCAACGATAGCTCCAATGAGATCTATGTACTGGATGCGGAGTCGCTGAAATGCCTGCAGGTTAATGTCGGCGCGATCCAGAATTTGGGCTATTCCCAGGATGAGCTGGTTGATAAAGGATTGCCTGATATCCTGGTGGATTTCAAGCGTGAAGAATTCGATTCCCTGGTACAGCCGTTATTTGAGGCAACGCTGGAATCGGTGTTCTACAGCGGCGCTCATCAGCGTAAAGACGGCGGCAGATACGAGATAGAGGCGAGAATGCAGTTGTCCACCGAGGAGGAGCCCCCGGTCTTTGTCGCCACGGTGTTGGATATCTCCGACCGAAAGGAGTCGGAGCGAAAATTGATCCAGCAGGCTAATTTCGATCAGCTGACCGCACTTCCCAACCGCTACTACATGCTGTCGCGTATCGACAGTGCCTTTGCACGTGCCAAGCGTGAGAAACGCAAGGTGGCCCTGTTATTTATGGATCTGGACAACTTCAAGACCATCAACGATACGCTGGGTCATAAGGTCGGTGATGAATTGCTGAAGCATGCGGCAAACCGAATTCGTTCGGTCTTGCGCGATTCCGACACCCCGGCTCGCCTAGGTGGCGATGAATTCCTGGTCATGCTGGAGGGGCTCGAGAGTACCGAGCATGCGGAGGTCGTGGCGCGGAAACTCGTTAGTTGCTTCAAGCACCCGTTCGATGTGAACGCACGAGAAGTCTATACCACCACCAGTATCGGGATCAGTGTCTACCCTGATGACGGCGAGTCAGTCGATCTGCTCATGCAGCATGCCGACACAGCGATGTACCAGGCCAAAATGGGCGGTCGCAGTCACTACCGTTACTTTTCACTGAGTATGCGGCAAGCCACGGAAGAACAGATGCTCATGGAGGCTCACTTACGCCGGGCCATGGGCAATGATGAGTTGTATCTGGACTATCAACCGAAGATTGACATTCTCACCGGTCAGATTGTAGGTGCTGAAGCGCTGGTGCGTTGGAACAGCATCGCCTTGGGAAAGGTCTCTCCCAATGTGTTCATCAAGCTGGCCGAGAACATTGGCCTGATCGAGTCGCTCGGTGAGTGGGTCATGCGGACTGCCTGCAAGGAAGCGAAAAAATGGCAGGCCCTGCGCGCTGAACCCATCCATGTCGCGGTCAATGTGTCTTCCCATCAGTTTCGGGTAGGCAGGTTGCTGGAGGAAGTGGATCGAATCCTGTTGACCACGGGATTGGCGGCCGAGGCGTTGGAGCTGGAGATCACTGAAAGCCTGTTGGTGCAGGATACCTCGGAACCCTTGCAGATCCTGCAGGCGCTGCATGCCAGGAACATCAAGCTGGCTCTGGATGATTTTGGTACCGGCTATTCGTCTCTCAGCTATCTCAAACGTTTTCCCCTCAAGGTTCTCAAGATCGATCGTAGTTTTATCCGGGATCTCGGGGTCGATCAAAGTGATGAGGCGCTGGTTGAGGCGATTGTCGCGATGGCGCAGAGTTTACGGTTGGAGGTCGTGGCGGAAGGTGTCGAGAACATGGAACAATTGGAGTTTTTGCGCCAACGTGATGTGCGGCTGGTGCAGGGCTATTTGTTCAGCCCGCCGGTCTCCGCCGATACATTCCTTGCGATGTTGAAAAGCGATACGTCATGGGGAGACCGGGGGTTAGCGGTTAGGGTGTCCTGAGGGACTCGGTCTGGACGCTTAAGGATAGATGTCGGGGATGAATGTCTGGTCGGTAATCGGCGGCCTGACATAGCCGGTGCTGTCCGTTCTGTGCGGCAACTCGATGGGCTCAGGGGTAAGGTCCTCGTAAGGGATCAAGCTCAGTAGATGAGCGATGCAGTTGAGTCTGGCATGCTTCTTGATGTCGGAGTGAACCACCCACCAAGGGCACTGTTTGATATCGGTATGGGCAAACATCTCATCCTTGGCCTTTGAGTATTCCACCCAACGAGAACGAGACTCCAGATCCATCGGGCTCAGTTTCCAGCGCTTGTGAGGTTCTTCCAGACGGCTCTGAAACCGCCGTTCCTGCTCCTCATCCGAGACAGAGAACCAGTATTTGATCACGATGATGCCGGAACGGACCAGCATCCGTTCGAATTCCGGGCAAGAGCGGAGAAATTCCTGATGTTCTTCAGGAGTACAGAACCCCATGACCTTTTCGACCCCAGCGCGGTTGTACCAACTGCGATCGAACAGGACCATCTCGCCGGCTGCAGGCAGATGAGGGACATAGCGCTGGAAATACCACTGAGTTTTCTCACGTTCGGTGGGTGCCGGCAGAGCAACCACCCGGCAGATGCGTGGATTGAGGTGTTGGTTGATGCGTTTTATCACCCCCCCTTTACCGGCGGCGTCACGGCCTTCGAAGAGTACCACAACCTTGAGCTTTTTATGCTTGATCCATTCCTGCAGTTTTACCAGTTCCAGCTGGAGCTTGAACAATTCCTTTTCGTAAACCTCATTCTTGATCTTTTTGACCTTTTTCTTTTCCTTTTTCATCGTCACCGCCTCGTTCAAGTCGTTAAGTGAGAATGTTCGCTGTTTGTTAGGCTAGCACAATTGATGATTCTTGCGACAGGGTTGTCAGGCGCCGGGTCGAGTGCTGTTGGCACAGTTACGCCGGTCAGACCTTGAATTGTTTGACAAGGCCATTGAGTTCACCGGCCTTTTCTGCCATGGAAGTTGAGGCGGCGGAGGTCTGCTCGGCGAGCGCGGCATTCTGCTGAGTCATCTCATCCATCGTGGTGACCGCCTGGTTGATTTGATCGATCCCCGCGTTCTGTTCGGCACTGGCGGCTGCAATTTCGGCGATAATGTCACCAACTTTCTTTACCGCGTTGACTATCTCTTGCAGGGTTTCACCGGATTCATTGACCAACTCAGCACCCATGTGCACCTTGTCCCCCGAATCCTTGATCAGCTCCTTGATCTCCTTGGCGGCTGTGGCGCTGCGCCCCGCCAGGTTGCGCACCTCCGTGGCGACCACTGCGAAGCCGCGACCTTGTTCGCCGGCCCGCGCCGCCTCCACTGAAGCGTTCAGCGCCAGCAAGTTGGTCTGAAAAGCGATCTCATCGATCACGCCAATGATCTCGTTGATCTTACCGCTGGCGGTATTGATGGCGTCCATCGCCTGAACTGCCCGGCTGACCACTTCACCACCTTGTTGCGCCTTGTTACGGGCATTGCTGGCCAGTTGGTTGGCCTGCTGGGCATTGTCTGCATTGTTGCGTACGGTAGCGGTGAGTTGCTCCATCGATGAGGCGGTCTCCTCCAGACTGGAGGCCTGCTGCTCGGTGCGGGCGCTGAGGTTGGTATTGCCCGTGGAGATCTCGTTGGCCGCGGTACGCATCTCGTCCATGGCATCACACAGTTGGGCGAGGATGCCCCGCAGGTTGTTCTGGGTACTGTTTACATTACCTTTCAAGGTATCGAACGAGCCCTCATAGTCATTCTCCACCGCTTGTGTGAGATCGCCCTGGGCCATCGCGCTCAGCACCGTCGACATGTCGTCGAAGATCAACGCCACCTGGTCGATCAGGGCGTTGATGCCCCGGCCGAGCTTATGGAAAAAGCCGAGCTTGCCCGCCAGATCGATGCGTTGTGACAGGTCGCCCTGCTGCGCGGCAGCGACGATCTGTGCCACTTCGGCCTCCACCGCCACCTCGGCGGTGCGGTCAGCCCATTCCACGGCGGTGCCCAGGCGTTCGCCCTTTTCGTTGGTCACCGGATTGGCGACGATGCGCATGGTCCGCTCTCCGACCTTCAGCTCCGATTCATAGCGATTCTCCAGGGTCTCGAGGAGCTGGGCCTGATGCTCGGGGTGCTGGTGAAACGCATCGATGTTGGCGCCGATCAATCCGCTATGCTGGAAGTCCGGCAGGTCTTTTTGGATGTCTTGTTCGGCCCTCTCGAACATCGCCTGAGCCGATTTGTTCATATAGAAGATGTTGCGCTGGTTGTCTGCCATCATGACACTGCTGGAGACGTTGTCGAGGGCCATGCGGATGCGGGAGGCCTCGTCGGCCCGCTGCCGGGTCTGTTCGATGTCCCGTTTGAGGTTGTTGATCATTACCCCCATGGAGCGGCCGAGCTGGCCGATCTCGTCTTTACTGACGATGTCGACCTGTTGATTCAGATCTCCGGCCGCGATGCCGCGGGCGATCTCATTGGCCCGTCTCAGCGGGTGAATCAGGGAACGGCTCAATAGCAGGGCACCCGCTATCGATACCAGCACCGCAAGTAGTAAAACTCCGACGATGAAGTTGCGTGAGAGCGCGATCTCACCGCTGAAATTTTCCGACAAATGACGGATCTCCTGGTTTGCTCGGACGGCATCGCTGCTCAGTTCCTTCACCTTGTGCAGCTCGGAAGACAGGTTTTCAATACTCTCTATCTGGCCACCAATGTTCGAGGTGAAATCATTCATCCTGGTGACTGTCTGAGACAGACTGACCAGGGCCTCGCGGCGAATGTTCTCTTCTATATCCCCCAAGGAGTCAGTGACGTCCTCGAGATTGTCCCGCAG
>JAAUXZ010037108.1_pt1 | contig 57867 bp, 52 predicted proteins | sample 7278131 | NCBI WGS metagenome assembly JAAUXZ01 (sample SAMN14350119, study PRJNA611818) | marine sediment metagenome | isolation source: surface marine sediment (3m) | place: French Polynesia: Moorea | collected 2018-08 | reverse complement strand
TCGAGCAGGACAATTTGCGTCTGCCATTGATGATCTCCGGCACCATTACCGACCAATCCGGCCGGACCCTGTCAGGTCAGACCACAGAAGCCTTCTACAACAGCCTGCGCCATGCCAGGCCGATCTCCATCGGCCTCAACTGCGCACTTGGCCCCGATCTGCTACGTCAGTATGTGGAGGAGATGTCGCGAATATCCGAGACCTTTGTCTCCGCCCATCCCAATGCCGGCCTGCCCAACGAGTTCGGTGAATACGATCTGGATGCGCAACAGATGGCGGGGCATATCGGCGAATGGGCCGATGCCGGCTTTCTGAATATCGTCGGTGGTTGTTGCGGGACTACCCCGCTGCATATCGAGGCGATCGCGGCTGCCGTGGCGCACAAGTCACCCCGCATGCTACCACACCCCTCCAGGGCATGCCGTCTCTCCGGGCTGGAGCCACTGAATATCGACAACGAGTCCCTGTTCGTCAATGTGGGTGAGCGGGCCAACGTAACCGGTTCTGCCAAATTCAAACGCCTGATCCTGAATGAGGAGTATGAGGAGGCACTGGACATCTGCCGTACCCAGGTGGAAAACGGTGCTCAGGTGGTTGACGTAAACATGGACGAGGCGATGCTCGACGGGGTTGCAGCCATGCAGCGCTTCCTCAAGTTCTGCACCGGTGAGCCGGAAATCGCCAGAGTACCGGTCATGATCGACTCCTCGAAATGGGAAATCATCAAAGCGGGACTCGAGTGTGTACAGGGCAAAGCCATCGTCAACTCCATCTCCATGAAGGAGGGGGTCGACAAATTCATCGAGCAGGCCCGGTTGTGCCGTCGTTACGGCGCGTCGGTGATCGTCATGGCGTTCGATGAGCAGGGCCAAGCCGACAACCGGACGCGTAAGGTAGAAATCTGCAACCGCGCCTACCGCATTCTGACCGAGCAACTGGGCTTCCCGGCCGAGGACATCATCTTCGATCCCAATGTATTCGCAGTCGCCACCGGCATCGAGGAACACGACAACTATGGTGTCGACTTCATCGAGGCAACCCGGGAGATCAAGCAAACCCTACCCGACGCTCTAGTCTCAGGCGGCATCTCCAATGTCAGCTTCTCGTTTCGCGGCAACAATCCCGTGCGTGAAGCAATCCATGCGGTGTTCCTCTACCATGCCATTCGGGCCGGCCTGGACATGGGGATAGTCAACGCCGCCCAGTTGGCGGTCTATGACGACCTACCCGCCAAACTGAGGGACGCGGTTGAAGATGTGGTTCTGAATCGCGACCCGCAGGCGGGCGACCGACTGGTGGAGATCGCCCCAGACTACGTGGGTACGATTCAGGAAGAGAAAAAAGCAGCGCAGGAATGGCGCAGCTGGGATGTCGGCAGACGTCTGGAACATGCGATGGTCAAGGGCATCACCGACTTCATCATCGAAGACACGGAAGAGGCCCGCCAACAGGTGGAGAAGACTCTGCAGGTCATCGAAGGCCCACTGATGCAAGGTATGAATGTGGTCGGCGACCTGTTTGGCGCCGGCAAAATGTTTCTGCCCCAAGTGGTGAAGTCCGCTCGGGTGATGAAGAAGGCGGTGGCCTACCTAGAGCCTTATCTGGAAGCGGAGAAGACTGAATGCGGTACCCAGTCCCAGGGCAAAATCCTGTTGGCCACGGTCAAGGGTGATGTACACGATATTGGCAAGAACATCGTCGGCGTGGTCCTGCAATGCAACAATTACGAAGTACTCGACCTGGGGGTGATGGTGTCCGCCGAGACCATCCTCAAGGAGGCACAGGCACAGCAGGTCGATATCATCGGCCTGTCCGGACTGATCACCCCATCCCTGGACGAGATGGTGCATGTGGCGAAAGAGATGCAACGCCTGGGCATGCACCAGGCTCTGCTGATCGGTGGTGCCACCACCTCGATCGCCCACACCGCAGTGAAGATCGAACCTGAGTACGACCCGCCGGTGGTCTATGTGCCCGATGCCTCGAGAGCGGTGGGTGTGGCGTCGAATCTACTCTCTGCACAACATCGAGACAGATTTCTCAATGAGATCGCAGATCAGTATGATGCCGTGCGCCTGCGTCGTGCCGCCAAGAACCAGGCTCGCAACCTGGTTTCCCTCAAAGAGGCCAGAGCCAATCCAACACCCATCGATTGGAACGCCTACCAACCGATCCGACCGGCCAGGCTCGGGGTTACCGTACTGAATGATATCCCGCTTCAGGAAATCAGCGGTTACATCGATTGGACCTTCTTCTTTCATGCCTGGCAGCTCAAAGGGCGCTATCCGCAGATCCTTGAGGATAAGGCGAAGGGCGAGGAGGCGCGCAAATTGTTTGCCGACGCCCAGGCGATGTTAGAACAGATCATCGATCACAGGTGGCTCCAGGCAGCCGCCGTGGTCGGCCTCTTTCCGGCAAATGCACAGGATGACGATATCACCGTGTATCGGGATGAGGACGGTGAGGAAGTACTCACTATCTTGCATAATCTGCGTAAACAGGGCAAACAGCCGGCAGGCAAATACAATGAATGCTTGGCGGACTACCTGGCACCCCAATCCAGCGGCAAATCGGACTACATCGGTGGTTTTGCCTGCACCGCTGGGATTGGTATCGAGAAAAAGCTCGCCGAATTTGAACAGGATCATGACGACTATCACGCCATCATGCTCAAGGCCCTGGCCGATCGTCTGGCGGAGGCTCTGACCGAGTGGCTGCACGAAAAAGTACGCAAGGAATTCTGGGGCTATGCGGCAGAGGAAAATCTGCGTAACGAAGATCTGATCGCCGAACGCTACACCGGCATCCGCCCCGCCATGGGTTATCCCGCAAGCCCAGACCATACTGAAAAGGACCTGCTCTGGAGGCTGTTAGATGTAGAAACCAGCACAGGTATCTGGTTGACCGAGTCCAAAGCGATGGTACCCACGGCTTCAGTCAGCGGTCTCTATTTCGCGCATCCCCAAGCCCGTTATTTTGCTGTCGGTAAGCTCGGCAAAGATCAAGTGACAGATTACGCAAAACGCAAAGGTATCCCCTTGGCCAGCGTAGAAAAATGGTTGGCGCAAAATTTGGCTTACCTGCCGACCGCTTAGCTAACCCCTGTTCACCCTTCAGCAGTGGAGGGTGAACAAAGCAGACCCACTGACGATCAGGCCACGGCTGTCTTGGGTTCTGCTGGAGGTTCGTGCACTATCGGCGATCCCAACTCTGTGAAGGTGAACAAGCGGAAAGCCCGCTCACCGTTATAATCGAGCACCCGCAGATCATCCGTCTCATGCAGGTCGTTGGCCACTACGGTAAAGTGACCACCATAACGTTCTTTCGCAAGGTCGAGCGGAACATCATAGCAGAGAAACTTATCCAGCCCTTTCGCCGCCAACTTCTCCAGGACCACTGGATCTTCGATGGATGTATGAGAAGTCAGAATCACCAACGGTCCGCTTCCAGCCATCAGCATAAACACTTTCATGGCAACCTCTCCTGAGGATGATGAAGACGCCATGCAACCACTCACCCGCAGACGCTATGGCGCCGTTCTGTTATGATTCGCCATACTCCCTGGCCTAAGGTCTTATCAGACCTGTCTTCGTCTTGCTTCCTGCCTTTAATTCTAGTCCCTCAGTGAAGCAGTGCAGCTTTTACGACCCATTTTTTCCTGTTGATACTGAGTCAATCCGGAACGCTCAATTGCACTAACCACTGTCGGAACCGATACAGCCTGTCATCGAATGAGAAGTCACTAAGCATATGCCCCCCAGAGGATCGTGAAAGACTTCAGAGGCCTAGCAGCGAAGTCTCAGGCAATGTTTGCGATTCAGACGCGCTGCTGGAGACGGGATCACGGTTCCCAACCCCAACAGGACGTCCAAATCAAACAGGTTGCCGGACTCAGCTCCGTATCCCGCGAGGAATCGAGCCTGTCCTATGGCTTTGCCCGGTCCTGGTCAGTCTCCTCCAAAGACCCAGGATCATGAGACCGGCCAGACCGATACTGCCGCCACCGCCATGGCTATCACTAACCGGATAGTCGTAGTCGTCACCGCCCGGATCGTCCCGCTGATAATCCTCCAGGGGGATGGCGCTCAAGGCCCCGTCCTCATAAGGTCCGTAACTCGCCACATGGGTATCCCAGTCAGCCTCATACAACTCAATCAGCACATCGTAATAGCCCGTCGGGTAGCCCTCTAGGAGACGGGTCACCACCTCATAGTCATCGAAAACGACCTCTTCGATGATGTAGAACACATCAGTGGTGAAATAATGGTTCCAGGGACCGCCCTCATAGCTCATAAAGAGTCTGGCGTAGACCAAGGCATCACCATGATCCACATCCGCATCGAAGGTGACCCTGAGTTGGTGATAGAAACCGTCACCGTCGTCGTCACCGCTGAGCAGGGTCTTGGCATCGTAGATCCGAAACACCTGGTCCGACAAATGGGCGGCGGTCAGCGTCTTCGACGCCAGGTCGACCTCGACCCGACTCCCGGACAATTCCAGGGCAGGGGCAACCTGCGGCATGGCCAGGTCGAGCATCTGCTGCTGCTCTTCCTCGGTCTTCTCAGCCACCTGCTCGATGGACTGACTGAGCCGCACCGCGGTTGCCGCTTCGGCGAGTACCGTTTCAACGCCCAGGAGCGTCAGCACAACGCCCGTGGCCAGCAGAAGACCGGGGCTCCCGAACCTCAACGTCATCTGTTTCATGACCCTCTCCTCTGCTACTACCGATGCCGACGATGCTTGTCGCGATGGCGGTATTCATGCCTATCGTAGCGACCATGACTATGGTGACGTCGGTGCCTGTACTGCCCCCGGTTGTCATCGTAGTAACGGTGTTTGTGGTGATGGTGATGAGACGACAGGGAGTCATACAGGATGAGCCCGGTCAGTCCGTACAGCGGCCAGAGATCATGACCCGAGTGGGCCTGCACCGGCGCTGCCGTTGCAATGCTGGTACCCAACAGGACTGCGCTTGCGATCAACACTTTAGATTTCATTGTCAAGCCTCCTTTTCATTAGCTTCATGCAAAGCTTACGTGGGGCTGCCTGAATGGAAGCTGAACAATGGATTCAGGTGTCTTGGGGTGTGCCTTAACGGCAGATATTGTTCTCTTTGAGTACCCTGTGGATCTTTCGACTGGTGGCCGCCAACTTATCGAGGTCGCCGAAGTTGGGCCGCTCGCCTGCTTGTAGTCGCAGCTCCCAGGCATCCAGCTCCGACTCGAGATAGTTCAGCAATTTGACCGAACAACCTTCGCAGGAATCGGCGCAGATAGCCTCGTTGGTCAAATCGAAGGGCACGTTCTCTCTAACCTGGTCGATCAGGTTGCGCATCGCCGTGGCGGTATCAGGCTTCATGATAAGTCTGCAGGGCCTCAGTCAGCCGTCTGACGATCTCTTCGCGGAGTGAGTCAGGTGCGAGCACCTCCACATCCGGGCCGTATCTGAGGAGATCCATCACCAGTTCCCCTGCATGGTGATAGGGAATCGACAGCTCGTAACGGCCGTCTGCGAGCCAACGGCTCTGCTGCTCAGGGTGCCACTGCTCCTGAGAAACCCAACGCGCCCGCTCCCGGCTGAAGCGGACCACGGCAGTCTTGTCCGGGTCACCGGAAAAGATCCCATAGGCGGGGGTGTAGTGATGCTCCAGTTCATCCTCCGGGACGTCGATGGCCCGTTCCTCCAATGGCCGGGCTTCTCTGATCGCATCCAAGGAAAAGGTTCGCAGGGCCTCTCTGAGATGACACCAAGCTTCCAGATACCAGTTGTCCCGGTAGTGGGTCATACGCTGTGGGGAGACCTGCCGGTCGCTGCTGCTGTCACCCACCCGACTGAAATAGCGGATCTGTACCCGACGCCTGGCCGCCACAGCGCCAGCAAGCACCACGAAGTGCCGGCCGGGGGGACGCGCCGCAGCCTGCAGGATCCGTATCCGCCTGGGCAGCTCGTCGGTGCCGACATGTCGTTGACTGAGCAACTGATCGATACGCCGGCGCAGCGGCTGCAGATGTGTATCCAGCAGACCCGGCTGAACCTGCCTAAAGAGCTGCTGGACACTCAACAGGGCCTGCAGTTCGGAGGCGTTGAACCAGAGGCCGGGTAATTCATACATCTCCCCGGCCTGGTTCTCGTAACGATAGCCCTTGAGTTTTCTGTCGTAGACGATGGGAGCATTGAGGTACAGGCGCATCTCTTCGATGAGACGCTTTACCGTGGCGCGGGAACACTCCAGCTGCACCTCCAACTGCTGACGCGGCACCGGGTATCGGGCGGTCCGGAAGATCCGATTGAGTTCGAAGATCCGGTCGAAACGGTCCATCGGGTTCTAACGAGGTATTAGACGACCAACTGAGCAGGGATCAACTGGCGTCGCTCTGGTCTTCTCCGCAACGCACCGGGGTATCCATCGACCAGAGACGCTCCAGATGATAGAAATCCCGCACCTTGGGCAGCATCACATGTACCACCACCCCATTCAGGTCCACCAAGGCCCATTCCCCGTCTTCGACACCTTCGGTGCCGAGTGGCGATTCACCGCCCTGCTTCGCTTTGAAGGCCACGGCCTCGGCGATCGATTTGACATGTCGGTCGGAAGTACCGCTGGCCACGACCATGATATCGGTGATGCTGGTCTTGTCGCGCACATCCATCACCACGATGTCTTTGGCCTTCATGTCATCCAGGATTGTCAGGACGAGCTCTTTGAGTGCTTCTATCTGCATAAGATTTTTATATCTAATTATAGTGTGGGATCAGCCGCATCCGGTATTTTCTCACCATCATACCTTATCGTTGCAGACTGAAGACTGCGTGATATTGATTATTAAACGACGCAGCATTAGCCCGAATAGTGGTTATTTTTCTGGATGACTCGTAACACGGCTTCCGGCATCAGGTAGCGGGCAGAAGCGCCCGCAGCAACCATTGCACGAATCCGGGTGGCGGAGATCTCCAACTGGGTCACTGGCTGAAAAAAGATCCTGCCCGCCGGTTGCTGCCGGATCAGCTCCGAATGCTCGGCTTTTCTCTCAGAGATCAACGCCTGCAGAGATGGATCGCTGAAATCGCTATGCCCAGGTCGCTGCATGACAATCAGATTGGCGAGGTCTAAAATTTCCAATGGACGGTGCCAGGTCAAAAACTCCCGGAAGGCATCACCACCCACGATCAGACAGATCGAGCGATCGCCGAACTCGGCGCGCAGCGATCCCAGTGTGTCCACGGTATAGGATTCCCCCTGGCGTCTCAGTTCACGATCATCCGCAACGAATCCCGGCTGCCCACGGATCGCCGCCCTGATCATCTGCAGACGCGATCTTCCACCGACCACGGGCTGCTCACGATGGACCGCTTGATGTAGCGGTATGAAACGCACCTCATCCAACCCAGCCCCCTGCATGACTTCCAATGCGGTACGCAGATGACCATAGTGGATTGGATCGAATGTGCCGCCAAAGATACCGATCATGGGAAAGCCTTTTTCTGGTTATTGTCGAATATGCCCATCACCCAGCACGATGAATTTCACCGAGGTCAGGCCTTCGAGCCCCACCGGGCCCCGGGCATGAAACTTGTCGGTAGAGATGCCAATCTCGGCGCCCAGACCATATTCGAATCCGTCCGCGAATCGGGTGGAGGCGTTGACCATCACTGAGCTCGAGTCGACCTCTGCAAGAAAACGCCGCGCCCGGGTGTAGTTTTCCGTGACGATACTATCCGTATGCTGCGAGCTGTGGCTGTTGATATGCTCGATAGCCTCGTCCAGATCTTTCACCACCTTGATGGAAAGGATCGGCGCCAGATACTCGGTATCCCAATCCTCATCCGTGGCAGAAAGACAGTCCGCTACCAGGCGTTGGGTCGTTGGACAACCACGCAATTCCACGCCCTTCTCCTGATACATACGCGCCAGCTCAGGCAGGATCTTTTCCGCCGCCTCTTCAGAGACTAACAGGGTCTCCATGGTGTTGCAGGTTCCGTAGCGTTGAGTCTTGGCATTGAATGCCACCTGCAGTGCCTTCTCGTAGTCTGCCTCACTATCGATATAGACATGACAAATCCCATCCAGATGTTTGATCACCGGCACCCGGGCATCATTGGATATCCGCTCGATCAGTCCCTTCCCGCCCCTGGGGATGATCACATCGATATAGTCCGGCATACCGATCATGCTTCCGACCGCCGCCCGATCAGTGGTCTCCAGGACCTGTACGGCCTCCCTGGGCAGCCCCACCGACTCCAGACCGCGATGAATAGAGGCGGCGATCGCCTGGTTGGAATGAAACGCTTCAGAACCACCCCGCAGCACCGTGGCATTGCCCGATTTCAGACACAGAGCCGCTGCATCGGCAGTGACATTGGGACGGGACTCGTAGATGATGCCCACCACCCCAAGCGGCACCCGCATGCGTCCGACCTGGATGCCGGTGGGACGGTAGTTCATATCGAAGATCTCACCGATCGGATCGGGTAGCGCGGCAATCTGTCGCAGTCCCTCGATCATGGAATCGATGCGGCCATCGGTCAGTTCCAGACGATCGAGCAAGGCCTCAGCCAGCCCTTTACCGGCACCCGCCGCGAGATCCTTGCGGTTTTCAACCATCAAGGATGTGCGTTGTCGTTCCAGATCATCGGCGATCGCGTGCAGGGCGCTGTTCTTTTCAGCCGTGGTCGCGGATGCCAGGCGGCGGGAAGCGACCCGGGCCTGCTTACCCAGGGCCATCATGTAAGCTTCGAGATCGGTGATTTCTGTCATCTTCTTGTCTCTGAGAATTTCCAACTGCTGCGGATTTTATCAGAATCTTGCGTTATACATGCCTGCAAGGACGAATAACCCATGTTGTCATGCGTTTAAGTCTATCTCTCACCCAAGATCCCAGTCACCGGGCATTTCTGGAATGCGCCTGCTAAGCTCGTGACGCCCCAAGTGCTCCTCCGCGCAGATCGGCAGGGTCATCGAATATGCGTTCGATCCGCTGCTCGAGGGCTTACGGGTACAGCATCCTCGAAGTGGTTAACAAACAAACCTGTCAGGGCCTGGAATCGCCATGCGGATGCCCAGCGGTGTAATGCAACAACAGACGCGGCATCACCAGATCGAAACAGCTGAGTTCGGAGACCCCTCCACCTTCCCAGTAGAGCTGATGGGCCCGAAACCCTTTGAAGGTCAACACCGTTGCCAGGGGATACTTGCCCATCTGCATACCCAGGTCGTAGGCAAAATTACGCGGGCTGAGTTTGATCCGGGCACTGACGGGCGCTTCCGTCGCCCGGTCTTCAACGACCACTTCGAACAGTGACTCCGCATCCTGCTCCTGATCATCATCGCGAAAATTGGAACCGAGGACATCATAGCGGGAATAGATATTCATCCACTCCAGGCCACCCTGGCTCGGGGCCTGGCGTCGGGTGAAATAGTCCGGCCAGAAGATCCGCACCATGTCGAACGGGCAGCCGATGGTCACCAGACTATCCACCCGGTTCAGGTGCAGCGCCGGTCTGTAGCGGGGAAACAGGCTGTCCAGGGCGATCAGGGAACCGAAACTGTAGCCCAGCACATGGACCTTGCGGTAGGCCGGTTGCTTTTCCAAGACATACTCCAGTAAGGCGTTCAGTTGGCCGTTCACCGATTGCTTACGCTCTGCCGCCTGGATGTAACCCACCGCGGTGACGAATTCGGTGGCCGCCTCGGAGATCACCGCCTTGAGACTCTCTTTTCTGAACGCCCCCAAAGCCGCGATGATGACGATAAGCCCCTGCAGCAAGGGAAACACGGCGACTAAGGCATGCCAACCTCTGTCCCAGACATCTACCACTGGCTGTGCGTTCGCCGATTCACCTGCTGATGGGGGCTCGTTGGTTGAAGTATCCAAGGTCTGAGGCGCAGGCCGTAGCAGCTGGCCTTGCTCGACTCGGTCAACCCCTGGCATCCCATGGCTCATGCGGGATTCACCAACACCCAGGGTCAGGGTTCCCAATGCGGTAATCAGCAACACAAAGAAATAGAGGGCCATCAGGCCCAGAATGGTCCCGGCGAAAAACAGCTGCGCCTTCTCGGCAACGGTCTTACCGGGCTGCACCGCGGCACGCAGAAAGGCCGGCGTGGAACCGAACAACATCACCAGTACCACCAGGCACTTGCCCAGCAGGCTGCGCTCCTCGAAGGACTGCCGGATACAGCTCCGGTAGTCCAGTTCATAGAGGTCGGCGACCGTTCGCACCTCCTCGCCGGTGGTCACCTGGACTTGCCGCATGCGGGTACGGTTGCCGTCCGCATATGCCTCCTCTACACCATCCTTGAGAACGAAGGCATCGCCGATCTCTTCGCTGTTGCGCTCCAGGGAACCGGCAATCTTGTTGCCGATGGTCTCGATATCCTGTGAGAGTGTGTTGACGGCCAATCCCGGTATGTAGATGACCGCATCCCTGGCGGCGAAATCGATATGCTCCTCAGCCATGGCTCACTCCTTTTTTCTTGTCGTTGGAGAGTGCGATACTGCTCAGCACGTCTGTCGATCGTCTGTTTCTAACGCCCTTGGTCGCAGACCCCCGCCAAACCGAGCGCTATATCCTGTAAGTGTAGCCAGGGATCTTCACAACCCAAGCCCTTGATGAGCCTGTCGGTTCTGGCGCATGCCTCGAGCAGACGCCGCCAGTGATCGGAGGATTGCCTGAGGCCCCTCCTTATCAGCGGCTTGCGTTTTTCCCAGATACGTTGCCCGGCCATGATCCGCTCGGCATTGGCGCCCTGTTCGACCTCGAAGGCCATCTCCGCCAGGGCACGGATCTCCCGGGTGAAGGCCCAGAGCACCACCGGGCTGGCCACGCCTTCAGCCCTTAGACCCTGTAACATGCGCAAGCCGCGAGACGGCTCACCGAGCAGCAGACTGTCCACCAGCCCGAATACGTCGAAGCGGGCGCTGTCCGCCACCGCTTCGCCCAGCTGTTCAATTGTGACCACCCCCGGCCCATACAATAAGAGCAGCTTTTCGATCTCCTGATTGGCCGCCAACAGATTGCCCTCGACCCGCTCCACCAGCATCTCCACCACACCGGTCTCCGGAATCAATCCGGCCTTGCGTAGCCGCTGTTCGATCCAGGGCGGCAGGCGGTTACCCTCTACCGGCCAGATCTGCACCAGGACCCCGGCCTGATCCAACACCTTCACCCATTTGCTGTTCAGCTGATTCCGTTCCAACTTGGGCGCGGTGATCAACAACAGGGTATCGGGGGGCGGGTTTGCGGCGAAGCTGGTAAGGGCCTTGGCGCCCTCGGTCCCGACCTTGGCACTGTTCAGGCGCAGATCGAGGATACGCCTTTCACCAAACAGGGACATGCTGTCCGCCGCATTGCTCAAGAGCCCCCAGTCGAAGCCGGCAGCATGCTCCAGCACCTCCCGTTCGGTGTGGCCCTGGGCTCTGGCCCTGGCGCGGATCAGGTCCGCCGCCTCGCCCATCTGCAGGGGTTCGTCACCGCTCAGGAAATAGACCGGTACCAGGGACTTTTCCAAATGCGTGGGAAGCTGGTCGTTGCGCAGACGCATGGGAGTGGTCGGTTATTTGAGTTGTGCCTGCAGTCGGCGGATGATCTGGCCCGCCATATCCTGACGCATGTCGATGCGCATCAGCGCCGCCTCGTTGCGTTGACCCAGCTCATCGGCCTCGCTGAGGGTCAAATGTCGAACCAGTTCCAGGCTCTGCACCGGGAGACGCTGAGCGCCGGCCTTGCCAAGCACCATGAATGCCGCTTCCAGGCGCAGCTCATACTCCAACACCTTGCCGTTGGCGTCGACCGCAATCACCCGTCTGCTGAATTGCTCCTTGGTAATCCTCAAGCGGTGGTTCGCCTGCTCCGCTGTACTCACCAGCTGCACTCCAGCAACCGAGAGTTCACGCTGGATCACGCCTGCCAGGCTGCTGCGCTGCTCACCCTGTTCGACGTACAGTCCATGCAGATCCGGTGCAGCCTGCTGGTACCCCTTGAGGTGAAAGCCGCAGCTCGTCAACCCGAGCAATAGACTCAGCAGCCCAACAAAACGTATCAGTCGATCCACGCCGTGCATATCGAGTATTCTTATTTGGCGACAATATTGACCAGCTTGTTCGGCACCACGATGACCTTACGCACTGGCGCCTCACCGATGAAACGCTGCACATTGTCATTGGCCCGGGCTATGGCCTCCACCCCTGCCTTGTCCGCCTCGGCCGGCACCATGATCTTGGCCCGTACCTTGCCGTTGACCTGCACCACATACTGGATGCTGTCTTGCTTGAGTGCGGACTCGTCGGGTCGCGGCCAGCCACCGTTCAAGAGTTCATCGCCATAACCCAACTCACGCCAAAGATGGTGGCTGATGTGCGGGGCGATAGGGCCGAGCAGACGCAGTACGATACCCAAACCTTCAAACAGGATCGCCTGATCACCGGCAGTGTCTCCCAGTTTGTAAAGTGTATTGACCATGGTCATACAGGCCGAGACCACCGTGTTGAACTGTTGGCGATCATAATCGTAGACCGCCTTCTGCAGGGCCTCGTGGATCTCGCGGCGGGCGGTCTTCTGCTTTTCATCCAGGTTAGCGAGGTCCCTGGCACCGCTACGGATGGCCGCTTCACGCTCGACTGCGAGCGCCCAGATCCGCTTGAGAAAACGGTGTGCCCCCTCGACACCCTCGTCACTCCACTCCAGGGACTGGTCAGGTGGTGAGGTGAACATGGTGTAGAGACGGACGGTATCGGCCCCGTATCGCTCGATCAGAGACTGGGGATCGACTCCGTTATTCTTCGATTTAGACATCTTTTCGATGCCGCCGATCGCCACCGGCTGACCATCTTCGACCAGGACCGCCTTCAGGGGACGACCCTTCTCGTCCCGCTCCACTGCGACCTCCGCCGGATTGTACCAGTGGGTGGAACCATCCGTTTGCTCCCGGTAGTAGGTATCCGCCACCACCATGCCCTGAGTGAGCAGGCGGGTAAACGGCTCACTGCCGGACACCAAGCCGGCATCCCTGAGCAGCTTATGAAAAAAACGGGCATACAGCAGGTGCAACACCGCATGCTCGATACCGCCCACATAATGGTCTACCGGCAGCCAGTACTCTGCCCGCTCGTCCAGCATGGAGTCCGCGTTGGGGCAGGTATAGCGCGCATAGTACCAGCTCGATTCCATGAAAGTGTCGAAGGTGTCGGTCTCCCGTTGGGCCTCACCGCCGCATTCGGGACAAACGCACTTTGCAAAGTCCGGGTTCTGTTTGATCGGGTTGATCGTGTCCGCGTCGTAGACGATATCCTCCGGCAGCACCACTGGCAGGTCCGCCAGGGGTACCGGCACCGTACCGCAGCTTTCACAGTGGATCATTGGGATCGGCGTCCCCCAATAGCGCTGGCGTGAGACGCCCCAGTCGCGAATGCGAAATTTCTTGGTCTTTTCCCCCTTGCCCCGCTCCTGCAGCCACTCGGCGATGGCATCGAAGGCCGCCTCGGAGGTCAAGCCGGTGAAGGGGCCGGAATCCTTGAGTACGCCCTTTTCAATATAAGCCGCAGCCTGGATATCGACCTTCGAATCGTCAGAAGGATACACGACTTGTTTGATGGGGATACCGTACTTATGAGCGAAGGCATGATCCCGCTCGTCATGGGCCGGCACCGCCATGACCGCACCGGTGCCGTAACCCATGAGCACAAAATTGGCGGCGAAGATCGGCACCGCCTCCCCACTCACCGGATGGATGGCATGCATGCCCAGGGGCATGCCCTTTTTCTCGATGGTCTCCAAATCCGCCTCTGAGGTGCCACCCTGGCGGCACTCTTCAATGAATGCAGTCAGCTCAGGGTTGCCCTGCGCGGCCTGCTGGGCGAGGGGATGCTCGGCGGCCACGGCTACGTAGGTAACCCCCATCAGGGTATCGGGACGGGTGGTGTAGATACCGAGGGTAGCCTTCGAGCCTTCGATACCCACCGCTCCTGTGCTTCTGCCCCCCAGGGATGGGGGAAATGCTGAAGGATTGTCGGAATAATCCCTGCCTGCACCCGCGGCATTGGTACGTCCCTGTACGGCAAAATCCATCTGCACACCGAAGGAACGGCCGATCCAGTTGCGCTGCATGGTGCGCACCTGGTCGGGCCAGCCTTCCAGGTTGTCGATCTCGTCCAGCAACTCATCCGCATAGTCGGTGATCCGCACGAACCATTGGGGTATCTCCCGACGCTCCACTGGCGCACCGGAGCGCCAGCCGCGACCGTCGATGACCTGTTCGTTGGCCAATACCGTCTGGTCCACCGGGTCCCAGTTCACCACCGCATGCTTGCGATAGACCAGACCCTTCCGGTAAAGCTCGGTGAACAGCCACTGTTCCCATTTGTAATAGTCGGGTTGGCAGGTGGCCAGTTCCCGATTCCAGTCATAACCGAGACCCAGGCGTTTCAGCTGGTCTTTCATATAATCAATGTTGGCATAGGTCCAGGCTGCAGGCGCCGCCTGATTCTTGCGCGCGGCGTTCTCTGCAGGCAGGCCGAAGGCATCCCAACCCATGGGTTGTAAGACGTTCTTGCCCAGCATGCGCTGATAACGGGCGATCACATCGCCGATGGTGTAGTTACGCACATGCCCCATATGCAGCTTGCCGCTGGGATAGGGGAACATGGAAAGACAATAGAACTTATCCCGATCGGGATCCTCGGTCACCTGGAAGGTCTGTTGCGACTCCCACTGGACCTGGGCATCACTCTCGATACGCTCTGGAAGGTAGTTTTTCTGCATGATTGGGCTAGAAATATCAACAAACGCGGAAGCATACCGCAGCCATCAAATTTCAGAAAGGTGTATTCTGCTCGATCCTGGCAGTATCACGCCAGTCAGGTTCCATCATGCATCTGTGGCCGGCGGATGCATAGTGTCGATCACTTGATCCAGGGTCCTTTCCCAGGCCGCCTTGACCTCATCATCGAATTCGGCATCGCTTTCGGCTACGGTTTCAATCAGGGAGTCCCGCCAGAGCCTGAACAGGTGCGGGTCCACATCCAACCTTCGGTGTATGCCTCCCAGCATTTCGAGGTACATGGTCAGTCCTGGCTTGCCTTCTGCAGCCTCAGCCACCATTCCCAGAGTCACACGCAACTTTGCGATGATCGATGAGACGTCCCGACTCAGGAAGAACTTGCCGATCTCTTCCGATGTCCCAAACAAGCGCGCGTAGAATCGTTCATAAAAATCATCCAGTTCTGATACCCGTGCCAGGCTCTCACTGAATCGCCTCACATCATCTTCGTGCATTAGGGTCATCCAGGCTGATTGGGAATAGCATATCGGTGATTTGGTGTTTGAACTCGGCAGACATCGGGCGGACAGTCATCAGCTCGTTTACCTCAATATGGCACAGGTCATTTGCCAAACCCAGCATTTAATCCATTATTGTTCATAGGAACGCAAATTAGGTCCATCGCTGTAAGGAGTCAACCATGTCTGACCCAGATAACAAAACCCCAATGGACAGGCTTACAGATGCCTATGAGAACATGCTCGAACGAGTCCATGACGCCATGCAAACGACCAAGCAGAGCGCACTCCCGGGTTTGCGGGAGTATCTCGGTGAAGTCCGTGAAAAGATGGTCGAACTCGAGGAGCTCACGAAAGAGGAGGCGGAGACCATCGCAGGATATCTCGAGCGGGACATCAAGGATGCGGCCTCCTATCTGGCCGAAACCGGCGAACAGCTGTCGGCATGGTGGCGGTTCGATAAGCAGCTGGTGGAAGACCGGTTGCTGGAGATGTTCATCAATGTGGCCGATCAAACCAAGCTGGAGCTGGATAAATTGGCGGAACAAGCAAGAGCCGCCTCGACTTATCGGACGGGAGAGGTCACCGGCCCCGGAACGCTGATCTGCAAAGACTGTGGCAAGGCGTTGCAATTCCATAAAACCGGACATATTCCGCCCTGTTCCGGCTGTCAGGGAACGAGCTTTCGCCGTGCTAATGAGGAACCGGACGACTGATCTGTAGTTCTCCGGTTTCGCAAATGAAATTTCCCGGAGAAGTGGCAAAAGTGCCGTCCGCTTGCCGGATCCGACTATCGCCTGGCTGACTTTTTCGACGGCTTCTTTTTCGCCGGTTTCTTCTTTACTGACGTCTTCTTCAGGTTTGCGGTCTTTTGCTTCACCCCAGGCTGCTTGGTAACAGGTTTTCTCTTTTGCTTCGCGACCGGGGACTTCTTGGGCGTTACGGCCTTTTTCGCAGTTTTCTTTATAGTACGTTTTCCCTTCGTCACCGACTTGGATACGGCAGGCTTTAGCGGCATCACCTGCTTTTTGGCGACTGACTGCTTTTTGCGGCTTGCAGGCCTTTGCGCATCGACCTGTTTCTTGGTGGGTGACTTTTTGCCCACGGCAGGCCTTTTCTTTTGAGAGGATTTCTTCTGGCTCGGTGCCGACTTGCGACTGACCGGTCGCTTCGTTTTCGCCGCCTTGGCTTTGGTGGCTGCCTTTTTCTTCGCAGCACCCTTGGCCGACAACGGTTTTTTCTTTGCTCGAGACGGCTCTTGGCCCGATGTGCCAGGTTCGGTACCCTGGGATTTCACTGCCTTGTCAGGCTGCTCTAAACCGGTTGGGATCAACTGTTTAACCGGATCTTCTTCCGGTACGGGCTGCGGCGCTTTGCTATCCAATGGGACCAACGCCGGCTGCGCTTCGTGAAATGTTACAGGGGCCGGGGGTTCATGGGAGTCAATGACCTGGCAGATCCCGGAGAAGACCTGCTCGATCTCACCCCCACCTTCCACTCGCTTCAGCTTATGTTGTTTGCTGTAGTGCTTGAGCAGGGGAGCGACGAGATGATCATAGATATGCAAGCGACTGCTGATCGTCTCTTCGTTGTCATCGGCGCGATGGCGCAGGGGTCCTCCGCACAGGTCGCAGACACTTTCCACCGTTGTCGGATTGTTGTAGATGTTGTACTGAGTGCCACAGCTTTTACAGGTGCGGCGTCCCACCAGGCGCTCCATCAGCTCATCCGTCTCGATATCGATCAACAGTGCCAGCTCGAGAGGCTGACTGATCTCGATCAGGAGCTCGTCAAGAGTGATGGCTTGCAGGATATTGCGTGGAAAACCATCAAGCACAAAACCATTATTCACATCGGGTTTTGACAGGCGGGCCTGGATCAATTCCAGTACCACTGATTCGCTGACAGAGTGCCCGGAATCCAGGGCGATTTTGACCTGTAGGCCCAGGTCACCTCCCTGGCTGACGGCGTCTTTGAGTAATTCACCGGTGCAAATCGCTGGAATGCCGTATCTTTCGACAATGAGTTTTGTTTGGGTTCTCTTGCCTGATCCAGGAGCACCCAGTACAACGATGCGCATCCCTCACCCCTTCTTTGTGGTTATATTCTGCCTGCCATCCGTACAGAAATGTTTGATTTGTATAGGATCAGGTAAGCTCTAGCGAGGTCATTTTGGATCATATCCCTCAGGGTTTGACCTGGCCCGGCGTTACCAGGATCAGGCGACCGGAAACTGCGTAATTGTCAAAACCCGGCCTCATCCACTTTCAACCCAGGTACATGCAGATCCTTTACAAACCATCTAACCTATTGATAAAACTATACTTTATAAAACATTCACAAGATCCGGCAAGCAATGTTATCATTAATTCCTAATTTCCTAATTAGGAAATTCCATGGCTCCATCCAAGTTTTGGATTAGCCGCCAATGGCCAGCTTGGGTAAGCTAATCTCAGAATTCCCGTAAAGTCAACGGAGTTAATGTACTGATGCGGGCGAATGGATTATGCTTCACCGCCCCGAAAATGACTGAAGCAGTAACCCCTCATGCCGGAAATTCCTGATATTACAGATTCTGAAAGCTGGATCATCGAAACCACGCTCCGGGAGCGCTATGGACATGATGTGACCACCCAGCTGGCCGACGCCGAGATCCGCCTTATGCCTTCCGACCGGGAGCTGAGCAGTTGTCCCGTGGTTTACTGGAGCGAGGATGAGTGTAATTTCGTCCTCTTCAAAACCGGCGATCGCAAATACCGCTGCCAATTCTTCTATCGGGGATACCAGCAATACGGTACGGGGGTTCACGAATACGATGACCTCACTGAATGCATCGTCTCCTTGTTACAGACCCAGGCCGATCATGCGGCCAAGGAACGGGGCGACATCAATTAACCTCATTTAAATCTCACTTCAACCCATAGCTTGAACAAAGGGGAGTCCCTAATGACCGCAAAAAATGCCTTTTATGCACAATCCGGTGGTGTCACGGCGGTGATCAATGCATCAGCCTGCGGCGTGATCGAAACAGCTCGTAAACATACCGACAAAATCGCCAACGTCTACGCCGGTCGTAACGGCATTATCGGGGCCCTCACCGAGGACCTCATCGACACCAGCCAGGAGTCTGACGAAGATATCGCCGCCCTGCGCCACACCCCTTCCGGCGGTTTTGGTTCCTGCCGTTTCAAACTGAAGAGCCTGGAAGACAACAAACGTGAATATGAGCGTCTGATCGAGGTCTTCAAGGCTCATGACATCGGCTACTTTTTCTACAACGGCGGTGGCGACTCTGCGGACACCTGTTACAAGGTCTCCCAGCTCTCCGAAAAGATGGGCTTCCCGGTACAGGCGATACACGTACCCAAGACGGTGGACAACGACCTGCCGATCACCGACAACTGCCCTGGTTTCGGCTCAGTGGCCAAATACATTGCTGTTTCCACCCTGGAGGCCTCCTTCGACGTCCGTTCGATGGCCGCCACCTCCACCAAGATCTTCGTCATCGAGGTGATGGGCCGCCATGCCGGCTGGATTGCCGCTGCCGGTGGCTTGGTGGAAGACAACGGCATTCCGGTCGTAGTGCTGTTCCCCGAGGTCGAATTCAACCAGGAGAAATTCATCGCCAAGGTCGACGAGAAGGTCAAGGAGTTCGGCTACTGTACCATCGTGGTCTCCGAGGGTACCCATTGGCCGGACGGCAAGTTCCTCGCCGAACAGGGCACCCGCGACTCCTTCGGTCACGCCCAGTTGGGTGGTGCCGCCCCGGTGGTTGCCAACATGATCAAGGATGCCTTGGGCCTCAAGTTCCACTGGGCCGTAGCTGACTATCTGCAACGCGCCGCGCGCCACTTGGCCTCCGCCTCCGATGTCGAACAGGCCTATGCACTGGGCAAGGCCGGTGTGGAGATGGCCCTGGAGGGACACAACTCCATCATGCCCACCGTGGTACGCAAATCCAGCACACCCTATGAGTGGGAGATCGGCAAGGCACCATTGAGTGAGGTCGCCAACGTGGAGAAGATGATGCCGATGGAATTCATCACCGAGGACGGCTTTGGTATTACCGATGGCTGCAAGGAGTATCTCTATCCGCTGATTCAGGGTGAGGCCTATCCTCCGTACAACTCCAAGGGCATGCCGGAGTACGTCACGCTGAAAGGCATGTCGGTGCCGAAGAAGCTCGATTCCTTCGAATTCTAAGCAGCAAAAGATAAATATTAGGGGGGCCATCATCGCCCCCCTCGCTTTATAACCTGGCCACTACAAAGCCGAAAGCCCGTTGGTCGCCAGGAGCAGGCAACAGCCCTGCAACGAACCGTTTTTTTATACCTTTGAGGAGAAATAAACCGTGAGCACTGAACTGATATTCGCCTTGCTATGTGCAGCCGCTGCACTGGCTTACGGCTTCGTATCCGTCAAATGGATACTCGCACAACCGGAGGGCAACGAGCGTATGCGCGAGATTGCCGGTGCGGTGCAGGAGGGCGCCAGCGCCTATCTGAACCGCCAGTACACCACCATCGGCATCGTCGGTGTGATCCTGATGGTCATCCTGTGGATCTTCCTCGGCGCCGCCACCGCCATCGGCTTCGCGATCGGAGCGGTGTTCTCCGGCGCCGCCGGTTACATCGGCATGCACATCTCGGTCCGTTCCAACCTGCGTACCGCGGAGGCCGCCAACCAGGGCATCAACGCCGCCCTGCAGATCGCCTTCCGCGGCGGCGCCATTACCGGTCTGCTGGTGGTCGGTCTGGGCCTGCTGGGTGTGGCCGGTTACTACGCCATCCTGGTCGGCATGGGCGTGGAAGACGCCCTGCACCCGCTGGTCGGCCTGGCCTTCGGCGGCTCCCTGATCTCCATTTTCGCGCGACTCGGCGGCGGTATCTTCACCAAGGGTGCTGACGTAGGCGCCGACATCGTGGGTAAGGTGGAAGCCGGCATCCCCGAGGACGATCCCCGCAACCCGGCCGTTATCGCCGACAACGTGGGTGACAACGTGGGCGACTGCGCCGGCATGGCCGCCGACCTGTTCGAGACCTACGCGGTCACCGTCATCGCCACCATGTTGCTCGGTGGGCTCTTGTTGAAAGAGGCCGGCGCCGCCGCCATCCTCTACCCGCTGGTGCTGGGTGGCGTCTCCATCGTCGCTTCGGTGATCGGTACTTACTTCGTCAAGGCGAAGGATACCGACACCAATGTGATGCCCGCCTTGTACAAGGGCCTGATCGTCGCTGGCGTGCTGGCCGCTGTCGCCTTCTATTTCGTCACCGACATGATGATGGGCGATATTGCCATCGCAGGCGTAGCCAACACCACCATGAGCCTGTTCGGCTCCGCCATCATCGGTCTGGCCCTGACCGCCGCCATGGTAGTGATCACTGAATACTACACCTCCACCGAATACAGTCCGGTACGGCACATCGCCGAGGCTTCCACCACTGGTGACGGCACCAACGTCATCGCTGGACTGGGCGTCTCCATGAAGGCCACCGCCGCCCCTGTACTGGCGGTGTGTGCCGCCATCTGGGGTGCCTATGATCTGGCCGGCCTCTATGGCATCGCCATCGCCGCCACCTCCATGCTCTCCATGACCGGCATCATCGTCGCCCTGGACGCCTACGGCCCGATCACCGACAACGCCGGCGGCATCGCCGAGATGGCTGAGCTGGACGAGAAGATCCGCAACATCACCGATCCCCTGGACGCGGTGGGCAACACCACCAAGGCGGTCACCAAGGGTTACGCCATCGGCTCCGCCGGTCTGGCCGCACTGGTGCTGTTCGCCGACTTTACCCACACCCTGGAAGCTGCAGGCAAGACCATCACCTTCGAACTCTCCGATCCCGCCGTGCTGATCGGCCTGTTCCTGGGTGGCCTGGTACCCTTCCTGTTCGGCTCCATGGCCATGGAAGCAGTGGGGCGTGCGGCCGGCGGCATCGTCAATGAGGTGCGCCGCCAGTTCAAGGAGAAGCCCGGTATCATGGATCATAGCGAGAAACCCGACTATGGTCGGGCCGTGGACATGCTGACCAAGGCGGCGATCAAAGAGATGATCATCCCCTCCCTGCTGCCCGTACTGATGCCCATCGTGGTAGCACTCGGCATCGGCTGGCTGATGGGCGGTGACGCCGGCGCCAAGGCGCTGGGTGGTCTGCTGATCGGCACCATCGTCACCGGTCTGTTCGTCGCCATTTCGATGACCACCGGCGGCGGCGCCTGGGACAACGCCAAGAAGTACATCGAGGATGGCAACCACGGCGGCAAAGGCTCCGACGCTCATAAAGCCGCAGTCACCGGCGACACCGTCGGCGACCCCTACAAGGACACCGCCGGCCCGGCCGTCAATCCGTTGATCAAGATCATCAACATCGTGGCGCTGCTGATCGTACCGCTGCTTTAAAAGCAGCTCCAGGGAGCGATTGAAAGGGGACGCATTGCGTCCCCTTTTTTGTGGCTTGGACCACCCGCCTGAACTGGAATCGATATTCCTATCTGCATTATCATCCGAAACATACGCCAATGCAGCGCTGAGTTTACGGAAGCAGGCTTCGACCATTTGGTGATCAACTGAGAACAACCAGCGGGGAATGTCATAATGCAGAACGAAAACCCTAGCATCATTTCACACCTTTCAGTCGGCACGAACGATTTTGACCGGGCTGTCGCCTTTTATGACAAAGTCCTGGCGACCCTGGGTTGCAGGCAGATCATGCTGCATCCTGGCGCAGTGGCATATGGGCGTGAATATCCCGAGTTTTGGGTGCAAACACCCATCGATGGACAACCGGCAACCGTTGGAAACGGTTCACATATTGGCTTCATAGCGAACTCGCGCGAAGCCGTGCATGCCTTTTATGACGCTGCACTCAGTGAAGGAGGCGTGGATGACGGGCCTCCCGGACCAAGACCGGCGTATACCGATGCTTACTACGGTTGTTTCGTACGAGATTTGGACGGGAACAAGATAGAGGCCACTTATTGGGACGAGTCAAAGGCCTCTTAGCTGAGAATAGATGGATCACCACGACTGGCTCTCTGTATCGCTGGATTCAATAAGACAGATCCTCGCATAAGCGGCTCTGCTCCCGGAAATATCGATAAGCAACACGACTGCACATCAGACAAGGCACCGGTCAGATTGCCGAAATTAAGAAAACCATCTCCAATAGGGTGCAATTTCCGCTTGCTTAGCGTACTCAAGGACTTTGTATCATCAAGCTGGTTAGTACATTGCCGCGCAACGATTCAGAGATGGATCTGTATGGCAGGCAACTCATTGCAGAAGACGTATCGTTGATCGCTCCACCATTCGCCTGTATCTGTCAGTCCCCGGCGACCGTATTGTTGCAGAGCATGTACTCAGTGGCGTAGGAACGGATGCCCTGCGTATAATAGCCGCTTCAAACTTCACCCGAGGGCATCTGCATGAACCTGGACAGAGTCAGCTCAGGCTCCAACCTTCCCAACGAGATCAATGTCATCATCGAGATACCGGCCAACTCCGACCCGGTGAAATATGAGCTGGACAAGGATACCGGCGCGATGTTCGTCGACCGTTTCATGTCCACCGCCATGCACTACCCCTGCAATTACGGTTATGTCCCCCACACCCTCTCCGCGGATGGCGACCCGGTGGACGTCCTGGTCTTGACCCCTTACCCACTGATCCCGGGTTCAGTAATCAGATGCCGGCCGGTCGGGGTTCTGAAGATGACAGATGAATCAGGTGACGACGCCAAGGTGCTGGCAGTGCCGGTGGACAAACTGTGCAAGACCTACCGCAGCGTGCAGACATTCCGCGACCTGTCCGGTGAGGTGCTCAATCGTATCTCGCACTTCTTCGAACACTACAAAGATCTGGACGAAGGCAAATGGGTGCGCGTGGACGGCTGGTATGGTGTCGATGAGGCCAAACAGGAGATCAACGACAGCGTCCAGATGTACCAGGACGCACCGGAAAAACCCAATTTCTAAACGGCTTTGAGGCGACCTGGACGGCTAGACTAGCTCGCTAACGCAATATCGAGGCGCAACGAATTGAAAGTCTGTATCCTATCCGACAGTCATGATCACATACCTTTGCTGGATGCGGCGGTCGCCGCCGCCAAGGACGAGGGGGTAGATGCGGTGCTGCACTGTGGTGACGTAGTCGCCCCAAGCACTCTGCACTGCCTGGATAAATACGGACTACCGGTGCACGTGATCCACGGCAACAATACCGGTGATCTCTATTCCCTGGCCCGATTGGCCAACCGTGAAGACTCCAACATTCACTATCACGGCATGGATGCAGGGGTACAGCTGGCCGGCCGTTCAATCTTTCTTGTCCATTATCCACACTATGCCCGCGCCATGGCCGCGACCGGAGACTGGGACCTGGTCTGTTGCGGTCACAGCCACAAGTACAAATACGAAGAGCTGGACAATATCAAGGGTGGCAAGACACCCTTGATCAATCCCGGCACCATCGGCGGCGTGGGTCGCGCACCCGCAACCTTCGCGATCGCCGATCTCGAGACCATGCGTTTCGAACAACGGGAGGTCGACAAGGCCATCGAGCGTGAGGCAGGCTACTGATGTCCGACCTCACCCACTTCAACGCCTCCGGTGAGGCCCATATGGTGGATGTGGGCGACAAGTCAATAACCCACCGGGTGGCCATCACGGATGGCTGGATCAGCATGCAGCCCGAGACACTCGAACTGATCCTGCAGGGTGGACACAAGAAAGGAGACGTCCTGGGCATCGCCCGCATTGCCGGTATCATGGCGGCAAAGAAGACCTCGGACTTGATTCCACTCTGCCACCCCTTGGCTATCACCAAGGTGAATATCGAACTCACACCGGACCCGACAACCAACCGGGTCCATTGTGTCAGTCAGGTGGAGACGAAAGGACAGACCGGCGTGGAGATGGAAGCACTCTGCGCCACTCAGATCGCCCTGCTGACCATCTACGACATGTGCAAAGCGGTGGATCGCGGCATGACCATCAACCGAGTTCGTCTGGTCGAAAAATCGGGCGGGAAATCCGGCCATTGGCAACGCTCTGACTGACTTCGTCGATCTACGGCTTCAAGGTTTGCTTTATTAAGCCACCTATACCCAATGAACAGGCACTCTCAGTCAATTGAACGGCCTTCACCTATACTTATAAATCACATATTTTCTGTCACAGACTCTATGCCGGCATAAAGTCTCGACCAAATCTTACATATCAAGGGAAGATCAATGAGTAAATTCGTAGAATGGTCTGGCGCCCTCAGCGTCGGCATCGAAGAGATTGATGAGCAGCACAAGGTCCTGGCCGAATTGGTCAATCGCATGCATCAGGCAATTCATGAACGCCATGGCAGTGATGTCGTCAAGGATATCCTCACTGAGTTGGCCGAATACACCCGCATCCATTTTGCCGTTGAAGAGAGCCTGATGCGCATCCTCAACTATCCGGACTATGAAAATCACAAGGCCGTGCATGAAGAGCTCCTGCAGCATGTCGTCGACTTGCAGGAGAAGGTCGCGTCGGGAAAGACCGCGATTGGTTTCGAACTGATGTATTTTCTCAAGAACTGGCTGACCAAGCACATCATGGAAGAAGATATGGCCTACAGCGATTTCTTTCTAAAAGCTGGCGCCCAAGCCAAATTAAAAAAGAAATCCTGGATCCAGCGGCTCTGGAGCAGTTGACCCGGCACTGCGCTGTGCATTAGGGTTCATGAGATGCCTGCAAGATAACCTGTCCTCATGAACCCTTACTATCATCGGGCGCACTTTTTGACGAGCGCAGCGAGACTCAACCAAGCCCCTACCGATGAAGGCCTGGAAGTCGCCTTGGCTGGCCGTTCCAATGCTGGCAAATCCAGTGCACTCAATACCCTGTGCAACCAAAAGAGTCTGGCGCGCACCAGCAAGACACCAGGCCGTACTCAATTATTGAACTTTTTCGAACTGGATGAGCAGCGTCGCCTGGTTGACCTGCCCGGTTATGGTTTCGCCAAGGTGGCGGAAAAGATCAAAAGGCAATGGCAGGGCGCCCTGGCAGACTACATAGAACACCGGACCTGTCTGCGCGGCATGATTCTCCTGATGGATACCCGCCATCCGTTGAAAGAATTCGACATGCAGATGCTGGAGTGGAATATTCACTACGGCCTGCCAACCCATATACTCCTGACCAAATCCGATAAACTGAAGCGGGGGGCCGCCAGCAATACCCTGCTACAGATTCGCAAAGCCTTCGATGACCAACCCGAGATCACTGTCCAGCTCTTTTCTTCACCCAAGAAACTGGGGATCGACGAGGCCCATCGGGTACTCGATGGCTGGTTTGACCTGGGAGAACATTGAGGTAAAAAAAAGGAGGCCCCACTGCCTAAAGGGGAAAAGCAGATGGGGCCGGATCTCCCCGGATGGGGTTACCGGGAAGTGTGGGCTGCAAGGGAGGAAAGCAGCCCGTCTGTCGTACGACGTACAGCTTATGACTGGTGGATGATTCGAAAGTTCCTAGATCTTGAGATTTTTTTCCTGCGACCTGCAGTGCCCGCCGATTTAAACATCAATACCTTGATTTTAATCACATTATCCTGATGTATTGGCGGTGTGCGATCATTCCCTCGAGGCATTTTTGCCCGGAAAACAGGCGAACTCCACAACAAAGGCGACCAATAGGAGCAAAATCAAACCCTCAAAGAGCTTGAACCACAGCAAAGGCAGTCCCAAACAAGCGTAGATGGCATAGCGTAAGGACCGGCTGCGTTTCCAGATTGGCGTGCTCAATGCGCCTCATCCCAGTTATCCCCGACTCCCAGATCCACCACCAAAGGCACGGAGAGTTCAGCGGCCGTTTCCATGTGTCCGACCAGTTCTCCACAGGCATCCTCCAGCATATCCTCCTTGACCTCCAGAACCAATTCATCATGAACCTGCATCAACAGCCGCGCCGCCGGTCGATCCCGTTGCAGCCAGTCGTCCACCGCCAACATCGCCCGTTTGATGATGTCCGCGGCGGTCCCCTGCATCGGTGCGTTGATTGCGGTCCGCTCCGCCGCTGTGCGGCGCTGGTGGTTGCGGGCATTGATCTCGGGCAGATAGAGACGTCGCCCGAACAGGGTCTCCACATATCCCATGTCATGCGCCTCGGCGCGGATACGCTCCATGAACTCCCTGACCCCCGGATAACGCTGAAAATAGAGGTCTACATATTCCTGGGCGGCGTTGCGCTCTATGCCCAGCTGTTTCGCCAGACCGAAGGCGGACATGCCGTAGATCAGACCGAAGTTGATCGCCTTGGCCGAGCGCCGCTGATCCGCCGTCACCTGATCCAAGGTTTCACCGAACACCTCCGCGGCGGTGGCCTGGTGGATATCCTTGCCTTCGGCAAAGGCCGACAGCAGACCCTGGTCCCCGGAAAGATGGGCCATGATGCGCAGCTCGATCTGGGAGTAATCTGCGGCCACCATCTTCCAGCCGGGCTCAGGGATGAACGCCTGGCGGATACGCCGGCCTGCCTCAGTCCTTGCGGGTATGTTCTGCAGATTGGGATCCGAAGAGGAAAGCCGACCGGTCGCCGCCACCGCCTGATGATAAGAAGTGTGCACCCGCCCCGTGCCGGGATCGATCATCTCCGGCAGTTTGTCCGTATAGGTGGACTTCAGTTTGGACAGGCTGCGGTGCTCCAAGATCAGCGCAGGCAGCTCATGGCCCTGCTCCGCCAGTTCCATTAGCACCGATTCGGCGGTGGAAGGGGCCCCTTTCGGCGTCTTGGCCACCACGGGCAACTTCAGTTCGTTGAAAAAGATCTCACCGATCTGTTTGGGTGACCCCAGGTTGAAATTGTGCCCGGCAATCTCATAAGCTTTTTGTTCCACATCGTGCATGCCCTGGGCCAGTTCCCGGCTCTGTTGATTGAGCATCTCAGTGTCGATGAGTACCCCATTACGTTCCATGCGGGAGAGCACCGGAACCAGGCGAACCTCCAAGTCAGTGAGCAGATTCGATAATGATTCCTCACTTGCCAGTCTCCCCCAGAGGGTCTGATGCAGACGCAGGGTGATGTCCGCATCCTCCGCCGCATAGGGCCCGGCCTGTTCCAAGTCGATCTGATTGAAGGTCAGCTGTTTCTTGCCCTTGCCGGCGATATCCTCGAAGTGAATGGTATCGTGGTTCAGGTATTTCTTCGCCAGGGAGTCCATATCGTGGCGGGTAGCCGTGGAATCCAGCACATAGGATTCAAGCATGGTATCGAAGGTGACACCTTGCAGTTCGATTCCATAATTGGCCAACACGCTCATGTCATATTTGAGATTCTGTCCGACCTTTTTCCGTGCCGGATTTTCCAATAACGGCTTCAGTTTAGTAAGCACCCACTCTCGCGGAAGCTGTTGTGGAGCACCAGGATAATCATGGGCCACCGGGACATAAGCGGCATAGCCCGGTTCCGTTGCAAAGGAGACACCCACCAGCTCCGCCTGCATGTATTCCAGGCTGGTGGTCTCGGTGTCGAAGGCGAACAGCTCGGCATCCTCGAGTCGCTGCAACCACTGCAGAAAGCGCTGTTCGTCGAGCAGCACTTCATAGTCCGCCGCCACACGGGGGGCTGTTGCTTGAGTTGGGTACTCACCCCCGTCTTCCAGGCTCGACAGCAGTCGGCTGGCCTCCATACGGGTGTAGTGCTCCCGCAGTCGTTCGCTATCCGGTTGTTCCGGCAGATACTCCTGAGGACCCTTTTCCAGCTCCACATCGAGCTTGATCGTGGCCAGCTCCTTGGAGAGCGGCAGTTGCTCCAGGCTTGCCCGCAGGTTTTCCCCGATCTTGCCTTTGATCCCGTCAGCATGGGCCATGAGATTTTCCAGCGTAGCGTACTCGTTGAGCCACTTGGCGGCAGTTTTCGGTCCGCATTTTGGTACACCAGGGATATTGTCAGAGGTATCCCCCACCAGGGCCAGATAGTCGATGATCTGCTCCGGTGTGACACCGAACTTATCGATCACCCCCTGCCGATCGGTAAAGGTCTCGGACATGGTGTTGACCAGGCTCACATGCTGATCGACCAATTGTGCCATGTCCTTGTCCCCGGTGGAGATCAGGGTATCCATACCGAGTTCACTGGCCTGCTTGGCCAAAGTGCCGATGACATCGTCCGCTTCCACCCCCTCGATCACCAGCAACGGCAGCCCCATGGCGCGGATGATATCGTGCAAGGGTTCTATCTGGCAGCGCAGTTCCTCAGGCATGGGGGGGCGGTTGGCCTTGTACTCGGGATAGATCTCATTGCGAAAACTACCGCCCGGTGCATCGAACACTACCGCCATATGGTCGGGATCGTATTCCTTCAACAGGCGCTGCAACATGTTGACCACGCCCATGATGGCACCAGTCGGTTCGCCCTTGGAATTGGTCAATGCCTGCAGGTTGGGAACATGAAAAGCACGAAACAGATACGAAGAACCGTCCACCAGGACAAAGGGCTTGGATGCTGACATGGGTTAGGCAGTCGAAATCAGTGAATAAGCAGGGGATGTTAGCGGATTTTGGACGGGTTTGCCCCCTTCAGCGAGAAGGGTCCTGAGTCTCTTACCCGCACCACCGCTCAATCTCGGCCTGCAATTCGGTCATGAAACGGGCCCGCTCCTGCTGATTCAGATAACGCCTTTCACCCTGTTCGTTTTCGTCGTAGATGCCGCCGGCATGGTTGAATCGATCGTGGCGTCTTTTGGCATTCCGACATTTTTGCTGTTTTTCTAATTTGGCATGTTTGCGTTTCGCGGCCTGAGCCTGCTGCTTCGCCCGGTCCTCCCGGTAGACCTCCAGCAGGCGCTGACGCCTTTTTTCCCGTTCGGCCTGCTCCAAAGGGGACTGGTTGAGCTGGGGCGAGGGAGTAACCTGCACCTGTTCGGATTTCTCATCGAGCGGACGGTCGCTGAAATGGACCCGGCCTTGCTCGTCCGTCCACTTGTAGACTTCGGCCGCAGCCAGCAGGCCGGAGAACATCAGTAATAGGATGGAGATACTGCTCTTCATTGCCTTACATTCCAAAGCGACTGTCACCCAGATCATAGTCGAAGCAAATCTTGGCACAAAAAAAATGGGCGCCGAGGGCGCCCATAAATTAGGGGGGATTGATTATTGTTGTCAGAGTCCCGAACCTCGCGATCCGGTAAATTCCGGGTAGGCCTCCAGGCCGCACTCACCGATATCCACGCCCTCGTATTCTTCCTCTTCACTGACCCGGATACCCATGACCACCTTGAGGATCATCCAGACGATGAAGCTGGCGATGAAGGTCCAGGCGAAGATGGTACCCAGACCAAGCAGCTGCGCACCGAAAGTCGCATCAGTGTTCGACAGCGGGACGGCCAACAGTCCCCACATGCCGACCACACCATGCACCGAGATGGCACCCACCGGATCGTCGATCTTCAGCTTGTCCATGGTGACAATCGAGAAGACCACCAGGATACCGCCGATGGCACCGACCAGGGTTGCCCACAAGGGGGTTGGGGCCAGCGGTTCCGCGGTTATCGCCACCAGGCCGGCCAAAGCACCGTTGAGGGCCATGGTCAAGTCAGCCTTACCGAACAGCAGGCGGGCGGTGATCAGACCGGCCACCACGCCACCGGCCGCGGCCGCGTTGGTGTTGACGAAGACCGCGGCCACGGCATTGGCCTCCTCTATGTTTGAGAGCTTCAGTTCGGAACCGCCGTTGAAGCCGAACCAGCCCAGCCAGAGGATGAAGGTACCCAGGGTGGCCAGGGGCATGTTGGCACCAGGGATGGCGTTAACCCGCCCGTCTGCAGTGTATTTACCCTTGCGTGCCCCGAGCAGGATGACACCGGCCAGCGCTGCTGCAGCACCACACAGATGCACCACACCGGATCCGGCGAAGTCATTGAAACCGGCCGCATCCAGAAAACCGCCGCCCCATTTCCAGTAGCCCTGTAGCGGGTAGATGACACCCGTCATCACCACTGCGAAGGCGAGGAAGGCCCAGAGCTTCATTCGCTCGGCCACGGCACCGGAGACGATGGACATGGCAGTGGCTACGAACACCACCTGAAAGAAGAAATCGGACATACCCGAATAGTAAGTCTCACCATTGCTGGCCAGCACGTCGGCGACTGCATTGTCACCACCGAACATGAAGCTGAGATCCAGCGCCGGGATGACCCCGTTGCCGTCCGCCGGGTACATGATGTTGTAGCCCATCACCATGTACATGATGCAGGCAACCGCGAACAGGGCGATGTTTTTGGTAAGGATTTCAGCGGTATTCTTGGCTCGGACCAGACCGGCCTCGAGCATGGCAAACCCCGCGGCCATCCACATGACAAGCGCACCGGATACCAGGAAGTAGAAGGTATCCAGGGCGTAACTGAGCTGTGTAATCGCTTCCACGTTACTTCTCCAGAAAAATGAGTCTTGGGTTACAGGGCTTCGGGGCCGGTTTCACCGGTACGCACCCGAACCACCTGTTCGACGGGAGTGACGAAGATCTTACCGTCACCGATCTTGCCGGTCTTGGCCGCCCCGGTGATCGCTTCGACGACCTGATCGACCACGTCGTCGGCGATGGCGATCTCGACCTTGATCTTGGGCAGAAAATCCACCACGTATTCGGCACCGCGATAGAGTTCGGTGTGGCCCTTCTGACGGCCAAAGCCCTTGACTTCGGTAACCGTGATACCCGCCACACCGACTTCGGAAAGCGCTTCACGGACATCATCCAGCTTGAACGGCTTGATGATTGCAGAAACCATTTTCATTCGATTTACTCCTTGGGTTCAGCCAACCTGCCTAAGCAGGTCGCTGTTAGCTGGTTGAAGTGGTTTGATTAGAAGCCCTTGCTCCAGGAGACGAAGAAGCGCATATCGGCATCTTCACCGGCAATCGCGTCGTTACCATCCAGATCCGTGTCCGACAGACTCAGGGTTACATCACCGAAGTCACCGGCGCTCTTGGTCAGATCAATTTGGTAATGCATGAAGGAATCCATGTCATCGTCATGGCCGTCAGGCTCGATAAAACCGATGGTGGCGCCTAACGAGAAGTCCTGGGGCAGATCGAAACTACCGCCGATGTAGTAATAGAAATCCTCTTCAACCGCTTCCACGGCATCTTCCGCGGAGAGTGCATAGGCAATGCCGAAGGAGAGGAAATTCCAACTGCCATTGAAATAGAGCTCGGAGAAATTTGATTCGGAATCTTCCGTGTAGGTGTAGTAGATGAAACCGACGTCATATCCGAATTCACCGGCCTCACCGGCGTATCCGCCGTACAGATCGAGCTCGTAATCATCCCAGGCATTAGAGGCCCACGCACCCAGGTAGACGCCCATATCGCTCTCCCAGTCCACACCGCCGGAGATGGCCGCACCATTATCAGTCTGGGTCATACCGCGCCATACGTAATTGCTGGTGGCGCCGACGTTCATGCTGATCTCGGCCATTGACTGGGCGGTCATGCCGAGCAATGCAACACCACAGGCCATGGCAAGTTTATTCATCTTCATCTTCGATACCTCTAAAAAATAAAAAAATAAAAAAATCTACGAATTCATTTCCATGTGCTTGTTCATGAACAGACCACAGATTCATCCAGCACTCTGCAGAAACCGTGCCTATTTTCTTATTGCATGAATTTTCAATGAGATATCAAAGACAAGTGGATTTGACCGAGAACTTTAAGAATTACTAATGCACCATCACAGCCTTGTGAACCCTGGCATGCACCATTTGGGCGCTTCATTTTGGTGCAACTGTTCAGGACTTTCATCTGACCAACTGGACAAGCTTGCACATCATCGCTAATGTCTCATCTATGATTGATCCCAAAACACTCGATGATCTGGCGAGCCGCTTGGCAAGCAGCCTTCCAGGGGGCATGCAGATACTGACTGACGATCTCAAGAAAAATCTGCGAGTCAACCTGGAAGCCGGGTTGGCCAAGCTGGACCTGGTCACACGTGAGGAATTCGATGTGCAATCGGCCGTGCTTGAGCGCACAAGGGAAAAATTACACAGACTCGAAAGCCAACTCGCAGAACTTGAAAAGCAATTCGAATCTGTCTGATGCATGCTCGTATTCACTGCCTATCAAATCGACCGATTGAACATCAGTAACGATCTGCAAGACCTCGTGCCACCCAGAACCCCATCGTCTTTTCGCCAGCCAACCATGGAAGGCCGTCATGTCACTGGCAATCCTGTTCAGTCGAGCTCAAACCGGTATTGAGGCACCACTGGTCACGGTCGAGATTCATCTCGCCAACGGCCTGCCCAGCCTATCGATCGTCGGGCTGCCGGAAATGGCGGTGCGGGAGAGCAAAGACCGGGTCAGAGGTGCACTGCTCAACAGCCACTTCGAATTCCCCACACGCCGCATCACCATCAACCTGGCCCCCGCGGACCTTCCCAAAGAGGGGGGGCGTTTCGATCTGCCGATCGCCTTGGGTATTCTCGCCGCATCGGGTCAACTGCCCAAGGAGGTATTGCAGCAGTACGAGTTTGCCGGCGAATTGGCGCTGTCCGGTGAACTGCGCTCTGTCAAAGGCATGTTGCCGGCCGCCATGGCTGCACGGGAGGCCGGAAGAAGCCTGATCCTGCCCAGGGGAAACGCTGCCGAGGCCACCCTGGTGGATGAGCTCGACTGCTTTGCCGCCGATCATCTGCTGGAGGTCTGCGCTCACCTCACAGGCACAGACCGACTAACCCGGTGGGAGCCTGCGCAGCGATCCCTGACCGACCCCCAACCCGACCTGGCGGATGTACAGGGGCAGCAACAGGCCAAGCGCGCCCTGGAGATTGCCGCGGCGGGTGCCCATTCCCTACTCTATATCGGGCCACCGGGTACCGGTAAATCGATGTTGGCTGCCCGCCTGCCGGGCATCTTGCCTGGCATGACCGAGCAGGAGGCTCTGGAGAGCGCCGCCATCCGCTCTGTCGCGGATAAGCCGTTCAACTTCGCAAACTGGCTGCAGAGGCCATTTCGCACCCCCCATCACACCGCCTCAGCGGTCGCTATGGTGGGTGGTGGCAGCCATCCCAAACCCGGGGAAATCTCCCTGGCACACCATGGAGTCCTGTTTCTGGATGAACTGCCGGAATTCGAGCGGCGTGTTCTGGAGGTGTTGCGGGAGCCCATGGAGACCGGTCAGATCACGATCTCGCGGGCCAGCCAGCAGGCCGAATACCCGGCCCGCTTTCAGTTGATAGCGGCGATGAACCCCTGCCCCTGCGGTCATCTGGGTGACGGCACCAACCGCTGTCATTGCAGCAGTGAACAGATTGCGCGTTATCGCGGACGGATCTCAGGGCCTTTGTTGGACCGCATCGACATGCATGTGGAGGTACCGCGACAGCCCGGCATCCTCGATGACCACCCCACTCACTGCCCGGCAGAGGCGAGCAGCCGGGTGCGTGAGCGCGTGATTGCCGCCCGCTACCGCCAACAGGGCCGTCAAGACAAGCCCAACCAGGCACTGGAAGGTAGCGAGATAGAGACATTCGCCGGCCCCGACCCAACCGGTCGGGCGCTGCTACGGCAGGCGATGGACCGGCTCGGTCTATCCATGCGCGCCTATCACCGAATTTTGAAGGTGGCTCGCAGCATCGCCGACCTGGATGGCACGGAGACCGTACAAGCGCAGCACATCAGCGAGGCGATCAGCCTGCGCAGACTCGACCGCCCACTGGCCGGCCTGTAACCATCCGTTTACACTCCACACTATGTTGCGTTTCGAACATCTCGGTCTGCGTCGCGGCACCAAACTGCTCTTCAGCAACGCAAACTTCACTCTGCATACTGGCTGGAAGGTCGGTGTCACGGGCGGTAATGGCACGGGAAAATCCAGTCTGTTCAGCCTGATTCGCGGAGAACTGCAGGCAGACGAGGGACAGATCAGCCTGCCCCCAAGGCTGCAGATCGCCCATGTCGCCCAGGAAACCCCGGCCATCGAACGGCCCGCCATCGAATATGTGATCGACGGTGATCGGGAGCTTCGGCGGATCGAGGCCCAGTTGCGGGAAGCCGAGGAGACCGATGACCCTGTGGGTCAGGCCCGATTGCACGACCATCTGCAATCCATCGACGGCTACAGCGCCAGGGCCCGGGCCGGTCAGCTGATGCATGGCCTGGGATTCACCAGCCGCGAGGAACCACAGCCGGTCAGCAGCTTCTCGGGAGGCTGGCGCATGCGCCTCAATCTGGCTCAGGCCCTGATGTCCCGCTCGGACCTCCTGCTGCTCGACGAGCCTACCAACCACCTCGACCTCGATGCCGTACTCTGGCTCGAACAATGGCTGCGCAGCTATGCCGGTACTCTCCTGCTGATCTCCCATGACCGGGAATTCCTCGATCGAGTGGTGCGATATGTGGTGCATTTGGAGCGGCATAGGGCCGAGCTGTATACCGGTGACTACTCCACCTTCGAACAGACGCGGGCCGCCCGGCTTGCCAATCAACAGTTAGAATACGCCAAACAACAGCAGGAGATTGCCCACATTCGAGCCTATGTCGACCGCTTCCGCGCCAAGGCTACCAAAGCCCGTCAGGCCCAGAGCCGGCTGAAAGCCCTGCAGCGCATGGAACTGATCAGTCCGGCCCATGTGGACTCTCCCTTCCATTTCCGCTTCCTGGCACCGGATAAGAATCCACACCCGCTATTGCAACTGGAGAACGCGGCGGCCGGTTATGCGGATCAGACCATTCTCAAATGCATCAAGGCCAGCATCGAGCCGGGTGACCGGATCGGCCTGCTCGGGCCCAATGGCGCCGGTAAATCAACCCTGATCAAGCTGCTCGCCGGCACGCTCTCACCCAGCGCTGGTCAACTCAATATCGCTCAGGATTTGCATGTCGGTTATTTTGCCCAGCACCAGCTCGAGCAGCTCGATCCCCAGGCCAGTCCTCTGCTCCACCTGGAACGCATCGATCCCACAGCGGCCGATCAATCCCTGCGTAACTTCCTTGGCGGTTTCGGTTTCGCGGGCGATCGGGCAAAGGAACCGGTGGCGCCCTTTTCCGGTGGTGAAAAGGCACGCCTGGTGCTGGCTCTGCTGGTTTATCAACGGCCCAATCTGTTATTACTGGACGAACCGACCAATCATCTGGATCTGGAGATGCGTCATGCCCTGGGGCAAGCCCTGCAGGATTTCTCCGGCGCCATGCTGATCGTGTCTCACGATCGCCACCTGCTGCGCATTACCACCGACCAGCTGTGGCTGGTAAACGATGGGACAGTCGAAGATTTCGCGGGTGACCTGGACACCTATCCGGCCTGGCTGGCCGAACAGCGACGTCAACAAGAAACCGAAAACAAACAAACCACCGAAGGGGCGCATACGGCTGGGGCACGCAAAGAACGCAAACGCCTCGCGGCGGAACAGCGAAGAAAACTCCAACCCTTGAGAAACAACCTGAAAAAACTCGAAGCGGAACTGGAACGCCACCATCATCGGCAACAGGAGTTGGAAACCCTGTTGGCTGACCCTACTCTCTATCAGGAATCTTTCAAAACAGAGTTAAAGCAGTATCTGGCCGAGAAGGCCCTGGTGGATCGACAGATACGTGAAACGGAAACCAATTGGCTTGAAATCAGTGAAAAATTGGAGGCTGCACAGACAACGGAAACATATTAAAGTAGACATGCACGAGTGTTGAAGTAGCGCGCTCGTCCCGGTTGGCCAATGATTGGCCACTTGCTTGCAAATGATTGGTGTATTGGTCAGGTGTGAGCGTGAGAATGAACAATGCACTTGCAGAGAGTCATACATGAATATCTATGTTGGAAACCTTCCCTGGGCCATAAGCGACGATGAGTTGAGAGAGCTTTTTTCTGAATTCGGTGAAGTCTCTACGGCGAATGTCATTATGGACAAATTTTCCGGTCGCTCGAAAGGTTTCGGTTTTGTGGAAATGCCCAATGACGGTGATGCCGAATCAGCCATTGAAGCCTTGAATGAGAAAGAGGTAAACGGACGCAATCTTCGCGTCAACCAAGCCAAACCAAGGGAGGATCGTCCGCGCCGACCAAGAAACTAAGCCCCTGTCAATCACCCTGCTCCCGATATATCCATTTCATCCGATATATCGGGGGCACTCCGTATCACAAGTTACATCCCCGCTCAAACAGCATCATGAAAACGCTGATTTTCGGCCTTATCATCCTTTTCTCGGCCTTTCTGGCCTGGCCTTACACCGCTGTATACCGGCTCGACCAAGCATTGGTCCGGAATGATACGCAAGCCATCGAACAGCTGATCGATATCGAATCGATTCAACAGCAGATCAAACGCAAGATGAACAAAAATGTGGAAAGCAGCATCGGCGATGTCTCCAACAGCTTTGTCGAATGGTTACAGAACGGCATTCAACGCCTCGGCAACGACGCCATCGACAGTCTGGTCAACCTGGACTGGGTCATGGCACAGCTGCGCTCCAAGAACCCGGACAATCGGCGGGGCGGTTTTTTCGAACACCTGAGCTACGCCTTTTTTGACGGCCACGACGGTCTGTTACTGCGTATCGGTGAGCTGGACGATGATCCGGTCCATGCCCGGCTGACACTGCAAGAGACCCAATGGCGCATCACCGCCATCTACAATTGAAGCATTGCCCCTTCCGCATCCGTCCCCATACAGCCCTGTGCACCCCTGCACCTGGTTTCTAAAGAATTTTGTTCACCTGCCGTAGAAACCGGATATCAATCGTTTTCAAACTGTCTGACGATATTCTACTGCTTGAATCCACGAGGTCTCGTCAGGGCCGGGTGCAATAAACTGGCTGAATCTGAGACCTGCGTGTAGATGAGGATCACACGATGACGGAACAAATCAGTTTCAACAAGGCCCTGTTCGAGGTCTGCCCGACCGGCATGTTGGCGATGGATCAAGACACTTGTATCCGTTGGCTCAACCCGGCATTGGAACAGATGCTGAACCTTTCGGGGGATGAGTTGATTGGCAAAGACAAAAACACCCTCCCCGAGGAGCTGCATGCCCTGTTCGATGATACCGATGTCCTGCATCTCTCAGTCAGTGACCGGGGTGAACGCTGGTTACAGCGGGATGTAAGAACCGTTGAAAACGGCAATCAACGGTCCTTGCAACTCCATTTCTATCAGGATATCAGCAACCAGATCATCTCTCAGATGGAGAGTGATCTGCTGCGCAAACAGGTCGATGAACTGACCATTACTGACGACCTGACCGGACTCGCCAACCGGCGTGCGCTAGAACAGGCCCTGGCCGTTCAGGTCACCCGCAGCCGTCGCTACGGCAACCCACTGATCCTGGGGGCCGCTCATATCAGCCTGCCGAACATGACCGCTGATGGCCTGTCTGACGATACGGTCTTGACCTTCTCCCACTATCTCAGGGAGCGTCTGCGCTGGGCAGACACCATTGGCCGGTATGCAGATGACACCTTCCTGTTGGTGATGCCTGAAACCAGCCTGGATGACGCAATCAAGCTGCTCAAACAGATCGAGGTCGAGTGTAAAGAGGGTGCATTACAGGGACTGGAGGCTGGGGATTATCCGCATATCAAGGTCAGCGCATCGGCCTGGGAGAAAGGCGATGATCCACAACGCCTCATGAATCGCACACTGGCGGCATTGCTCGGGGCCCGATGAGCACAAACCGGATGGCCAGAAAACCGCTAACCACCCGGTTGGTTCCAGCCTGAAACCCAGCGGCCCAGGCGACCGATCGGCCGGTCATGGAAGATGACCCAATGTCCTGGACGCCTGAGTTGTCTCGACCATGCCGATGTCGCCCCCAATGAAGACAATCTCGGTGCACTAGTGGGTACCCGTCAACCACAGGGAGATTAGCCGCCCGTCGCGAGCTGATTGGATATGCCAAAACAAAGTCAGCCAATTACTTTCAATGATGGCATCAGCCGCAAAGACCTGAAAACCATCCGCTCGCGATTTTTGAAGCTGCATCGCGAGCGCCTGCAACGCATCCTCGCGGAATTGAACCCGAACAGGCAGGACCTGTTCAATCTGCTTCCTCTGCTCTTCCACATCAACCATCCCATGCTACCCGGTTATGTGAACAGCGAAACCCCCAAGGGCTTGCCCGATTACACCCCGACAAAACGGGTCTTGGATATCGCCAGAAAATATAGCCGCAGTTTCCAATACAAACGGCGCGCACAGCGGATCTTCGAGATCGAAGCCCTGTATCTGATGGGCAGTTCCGGCACCGTCGGTCAATCATCGAGCAGTGACTTCGATCTGTGGCTCTGCCACAGCCCCGACCTGGACAAGGAAAAACAGGCGCTGCTGCAACAAAAGGCCAGCTTGATCGAACAGGCGGCTGCGGAAGTCAGCCTGGAATTGCATATCTTCCTGATCAATCCCGAACAATTCCGCCAAGGCCAAAAAGGTAAGCTCTCCCACGAGAGCAGTGGCAGCACGCAACATGGGCTCTTACTGGAGGAGTTTTACCGCAGTGCCATCCTGCTGGCAGGACGCTATCCACTGTGGTGGTTGGTACCCCCGGACCAGGAGCTCAACTATCAGGCCTACACAGCCAACCTGTTGCACCAACGCTTCGTCAAGAACGGCGAGGCACTGGACCTGGGCGGCCTCGATCAGGTTCCCGCCGAGGAGTTCTTCGGTGCAGCCCTCTGGCAACTCTACAAAGGCATAGACTCGCCCTATAAATCCATCCTCAAGATCTTTCTCATGGAAGCCTACTCCCGGGACTTCCCACATCCCCAGTGGATCGCCCAACAGGCCAAACAGGCCATCTACACGGATCAGACTGACCTGCAGCACCTGGATGCCTATGTCCTGCTGTATCGCCGGGTCGAGGCCTACCTCACTGAAATCAATGACCAGGAACGCCTCGAACTTGCCCGTCGCAGCTTCTATTTCAAGGTGGGAGAGCAATTGAGTCGTGACTCCAATCTGCAGCACTGGCGCAGTGAAACGCTGTTCGAGATGACCCGCCAGTGGGGCTGGAGCCAATCCCAACTACAAAGCCTCGACTCCCGCGCTGAGTGGAAGATAGACAAGGTCATCAACGAGCGCAATGTGCTGGTCGGCGTGCTCTCCCGCAGCTATCGGCTGCTCACCGATTTCACCCGGAAATATGCCACCCAGAGCCGTATCGACCCGATGGAACTGAATCTACTGGGCCGTAAGCTGTTCACCGCATTGGACCACCGGCCAGGCAAAATCGATCATATCAACCCAGCTATTTCACGGAATATTGCGGAAGAACATCTCTCGTTGCATCATCGTCCCTCACGCAGCGGTGAACTTGTCTGGATGTTGTACAGAGGTCAGGTCGAAACGGAACAAGCCCCCGAACACCGCCCCATCAAAGTCACTTCGAATCTGATCGAAAACCTGTTGTGGAGTCACATCAATCAGGTCTGGGGAGGCCAGACCAGGGTCTCACTCTATCCGAAGGATTGTGTCGTGTCCCGCCGAGAGCTACTGGACCTCTACAAAAGCCTCAAACACCTCTATCCGGTGCAACGGATGCCCTCCGCAGGGATGCAGGCACTGACGGCGACGGCCACGCTGATCAAGGCATCGCTCTTCGTCAATATCGGCATCGATCCGCTCGAACATCTGTCAAAAGATGGCATGCAGCTGACCAGCGATCGGCACGATCCCTTCAGCTTTGCCTCTACCCGCACCAACCTGGTGATGAATTTGGAAGCGTTGCTACAAACCAGCTGGGGAGAACTGCTGATTTCCAGGCACGAGGGTCCGGACGGCCTTCTTGGGGCCCTGTGCAGCATTCTCAACCTGCTTGATACGCAACACGAGCAGTTGCCGGAGATATCCGCGTATTGCTTTTCATCGGTGCGCGGCAGTCAGATATCGGCCCGACTGGTGGAACTGATCAACAACATTCTGCGCTATTTCACCGATCGGTCGGAAGAAAATTGTCGGTACGCCTTTCAGTTGGCCAGGGAATTCTATATCGTCCAGAAACAGGCCAAGGGCTTCGAGTGGCGCAGGATCGAGTCATTCGAAAGCCTGCTGGATGAGTTGATGCAACCTCAAGCCTCATTTCACAGCCTGGCATTCGATCCGGAGATCTTGCGGGATACCCCATACCCCCTCCTCTATCAGCTCAACCGTCCCGATGTCATCCAGCTCTTCTATCAACGGCAAGCCAAACACATGCAGATCTATCTGCTGGATGAAGAAGGCGCCCTGTTCCAACAGTCGCTGGCCATGGACAGCCCCCGTTTTCTCATGATGCAACAACGGCGTTTTCTGAACAGCCTGCAACAGTTGCGAAATCTGATGCCTGGCAACCAAGACAATCTACTCAAAGAACCGGAGTTTTACGAGATCGGCCTGGTGCCGCCAAGCGGTTGGACCTGTACGCCCAAGCGTGTCCCGCTCACCCGGCCCGATGACTACATGGAGCTGACCCTGGTGACGGATCGGCTCGACGCCTCCGCGCATCCCTTGTCGTTGGTCTGCGGAGGGCGGGATTTCAATCAAATCGAATACGGGGATGAGATTTATCAGGCCACTGCACACTATCTACAATCACTGCGGGAAGGTAATGAGAGTTACCCAATCTATCTCACCTCACTCAGATTCTCGGGCTTGCAAATCATTGATCCTCCGCGCACAGTCGAATTATTGAATCTGAAGAAACGCATCGAGGCAAGACTCAATCGCCCCTGAACATTCTGCAACCGATGGTATACTTGGCCCAGCATGACATTGACGCTTTCACCATCATGAACCACCGAACCGGTTTTCCTCTCTGGCTGGTCATTACCATGATCGGTTGTCTCCCTCTACTGTTCGCCTGTGGTCAGAAAGGCCCGCTGTATCTACCCGAGCAGGAACAGCAAGAAGAGATTGAACGTTAACCCATGGTTTTCAGCTTCACCAAGATGCAGGGTCTCGGCAATGATTTCGTGGTGTTCGACGCCATCAAACAACAGATCGACTTGCAGCAGGCGCAGTATCGACAGATTGCTGACCGGCGCTTCGGCATCGGCTGCGATCAGATCCTGCTCATCGAAAGACCGCGTCTGGCCGATACAGAATTTCACTACCGCATCTTCAATGCCGATGGCTCTGAGGTGGAACAATGCGGCAATGGCGCCCGTTGTTTTGCCCGCTTCGTCACCGACAAGGGTCTGACCGACCACCGACAGATCCCAGTCGGCACGGCAGCCGGCCGAATCGTCCTGCAACTCGAAGACGACGGCCAGGTCAAGGTCGATATGGGGCTCCCGCTGCTGGATCCACCGTCGATCCCCATGAACGCACCGCACAGGGCAACCACCTATGAGCTAAAACTGCCCAATGAGACACTCAGCATCAGCGCAGTCTCTATGGGCAACCCTCATGCGGTTCTGCAAGTGGATTCAGTGGAGCAAACGGAGGTAGCTCGCCTGGGCCCATTGATCGAGAACCACCCTGACTTTCCGAACCGGGTCAATGTGGGCTTCATGGAACGACTCGATACCCAGCACATCAAGTTACGTGTCTACGAGCGGGGCACCGGTGAAACCCTGGCTTGCGGCACCGGCGCCTGCGCCGCCGTGGTGGCCGGCCGGCTGCTGGGAATCCTCGATCGACAGGTCCAAGTCCGACTCCCCGGCGGAGAACTTGTGGTAGAGTGGGGGGGTGAAGGCAACCCCGTTGTGATGAGCGGTCCGGCAGAGACCGTCTTCGAAGGAACCATCGAGCTATGAATCGACAAGAGACCCCATCAGACAATCCTCAGCCAGACGAGCTTGAAGCCGAGGTGATCCGCTATCTGAATGATCATCCAGACTTCTTCTCCAAACACCCGAACATTCTCCGAGACATGCAGATCCCACATGAAAGCGGCAGCGCCGTTTCGCTGATCGAAAAACAGGTGGAGATGCTGCGCGGTCAGGTCCAAAGCTATCAGGCCAGCATGGAAGACCTGGTGGAAGTGGCGCGCAACAACGATACCCTGCAGGAGCGCATGCACCGCTTGACCCTTGAACTGATCGATGCGGCGACCTTCGATGAAGTCCTCAAGGCCCTGGAGGATGAACTGCATGACGACTTTCAGGCCGACGCAGTGGAATTACGGCTCTTCTCATCCTCTCAGTTGCAGGATCATCTGGATGCCGAACTGCCGGATCATACCTCCACCTTTGAAGAGTTTTTCAATAACAACAAGCCGATTTGCGGCCCCCTGGCCCGTGAACAGATCGATTTCATCTTCGGCGCCGAGGGAGACCAGATCAGCTCTGCGGCGCTGATCCCCCTGAAAAGTGAAGGGGTGCTGGGACTGCTCGCGATCGGCAGCCGAGACCCCCAGCGCTTCGTCCCTCATCATGGCACGGAGTTTCTCACCCGCCTGGGTGAGATCATCAGCCGCACCCTCAAGGCCGTCTCACTACCGGGCATCTGAAGGCACGGGCCTGTGGCGAAGGTCGACGCCCTGCATCACTGGCTCGAACGCTTCATCGACCATCTGCACCATGTGCGGCGGCTCTCACCGCGCACCCTGGAGAGTTATGCCAGAGACCTGAGACAGCTTGCCGCCTGGCTGGCCGAGCAAGGTATCGACCAATGGCAAGACCTGCACCAACCCCTCGTCCGCAGTTATATCGCCTATCGCCACCGGCAAGGTCTGACACCGAAGAGCCTGCATCGGGTGCTTTCCAGCCTGCGCAGCCTGTACGACTTTCTTTTGCAGGAGGACCAGGTGGCTGTCAATCCCGCCCAGGGGGTGCGCGCACCCAAAGTAAGGCGAAAGCTGCCCACCACTCTGGACGTGGACCAGATCGGTCAACTGCTCGATATCCGGGATGACGATCCTGAGGCCCTGCGGGACCTGGCAATCATGGAGCTCTTCTACTCATCCGGGCTGCGCCTGGCGGAATTGATCAGTCTCAACCTGACTGACATCGACCCACAGGACGCCATGCTGGAGGTCGTCGGCAAGGGCGCCAAGACCCGCCGCGTACCGGTCGGCAGCAAAGCCCGGGAGGCTCTGCAAAACTGGCTGAAGGTGCGCCGACAGATGGCCGATCCGACGGAGCTGGCCCTGTTCGTCGGGGTGCGCGGCAGGCGCATCAGCCGCAGTATGGTACAGAAAAGGCTGCACTACTGGTCCGTCCAACAGCAAGCCCCCCGTAAGGTCCACCCCCACCTGCTGCGCCACTCTTTCGCCAGCCACCTGCTGGAATCCTCCGGCGACCTGCGCGCGGTGCAGGAACTGCTGGGCCACACCAACATCAGCACCACCCAGATATACACCCACCTGGACTTCCAGCATCTGGCAGAGGTCTACGACAAGGCGCACCCGCGGGCGCGGAAACCCCGTGCAAAAAAATGAGGGGAGGCCAGCTGGCCTCCTCTCACATGGCGATCTCAATCGCTATAGACCACTCAATACAGGGTTTCAAATGTGCCGTCTTCGTAGCGTATTAGTACCAGCCCCAGATCGGTCTGCTCAATAATACCCACGTTTGTTCCATCAACTGTCAGGCCACCAGAGATAGGATCGGTATCCGTTGCGGCAGTGATCACCATAACGACACCATCCGGATTGGTGACAGTGATGGTATCGACGACCGGATCGACACCGGTGGCGACATCACCATCTAGCTTCTCTATATTGAAAGTGATGCTGCTACCATCGGAGGTCAGGGTTATGATCGCATCCCCACCATCCAGGTCGGTACGATTCACCGTCACCACGGCAGAGGCGTCTGGATAACCATCCACCACCAAGTCCAAGGTAGCTGTCAAAGTTGCCTCTAGGTAATTTTCCGCGGTCTCAAAAAACAGAAAACTAACGACACCTGAATATGCGGTTGTATCCGTTGATACCGTATACTCAACATCAAAATCACCGACATCGACAGCATCCGGATAGAACGCCTCAAAATAGTTGTGTGTGTTGAAGAAATCACCAGGCAAGCATTCTACACCTGGCGTACCCAGATAAGTGCCTTCAATACATGTCTGTATATCGTAAGGTCTGGTTGCACTATAGCTGATCGACTCTACCGTATAACCATCCGGAATCACACCTAACTGAGCTACGAGGTCTAGTGAATCACCTGATTCAACTTCATCAATCAACAACCTTGACTCGCCTTCCAGATAGGCGATGGTATCAAAGGTGGCTGCATTATTGACCATGAGACCGAGATCTGCTGAAAAGCTGTTATTGGCGTCTGCGAATTCTCCATCCAGAGAGATTTCACTAAGGCTGATTGAGCTAGTACTGACTGAACCATCTGTATATGGCTGTAATTCAACGAACTCGATAATCGTAGTACCCGAGAAACTCGCACTGGATGCCGTATCCGTGATTAAGATCCCTCCACTCAAGCTCACATCGAGCACAAGCTCTTGATCGACCGTCAATTCCAGTGGGTTGATTGGATCAATGTCAACCGTCGTATCACCAGCCAAAGTGAACACCGCGTCCATTGCATTGAAGGCAATCGATGTCTCGGTATTATTGACCGTTCCATTGAACGAAAACTCGGCGAGGCTCGAATCGAACGCCGTCATATCCAACAGGGAAGCAGCCGGAAGATTGCTATCGATGGTCAGCGCCAGATTGACGTCATTCAACAAACCGCTGCCCGTGATTGTCATTGATAAACCACTATTGTCGGTGAGGACGACTGTTACGTTACCGATCTCATTGAAGTATCGATCATAGATCGTCACTGTATATTCCGTGTCCAAGGCGATGGTACCAACCACGATATTCGTACCGATGTAATCAAACACCCCGATAACCACATTGTTGGTCAACTCAAGGAGTGCCTGTGTATTGTGGTTGATCACCGTACTGGTCAGATCGAGCTGCCCCTCGAAATCGCTAGCCGGCTCTTCGATGCTGCTCACCAGGGTTCTGACCTCGCTGACCAGTTCCTTGGCCTGTTCCACCGCGGTGAGGGTTGCCGTATCCGTCGGCTCGGGATCGTATTCGTCCGGGATACCGTCGCTGTCGGTGTCCACCAGCTCGGCTTCAATAGTCGCCAATATCTGATCCAGTACCAGGGAATCGATACCTGACTCGATGGCCTGACTCTCCACGGCTTCGAGAACACTGACGATGCTTACCTCGTCCGTACTGTCAAAGACGCCGTCAGCGAATGTATCTGCCAGGTCCGTCAAACCCGCCGTCAAGTCAACTGCGTCAAACATCAACGCACCGACACCGGCCGTGAAGGCCGAATAGACCAGCTCTTCCGTGGTTGAGGTATCGACGACCACCGGATCCGTGATATCCACCGGCGAGGTATACAAAACGTCCACCCCGACCATCTGATTGATCTCCGAAATGGCGTTTTTCACCGCATCCGAGGTATATTCTCCGCCGCTTGCGACTCTGCTCGCTGCCATGTGGCTGAACGGCGTAATCTGGGCACTGACCGAAGCACCGTCCTGCACCGCCGGGAGCAGAGCGGTCATGTTGAATGAGGCGGGCAAGGCCATGGCGGCGCCGTACGCAACTCCAGCACAGTCTGGCTGAACGTCACAGATCATTTGAGTGCTGGTGCCGTCGGAAGCGAGGGTCAGGCGGATCACACCACCCGCGTAGGCATCAGCGATATCGAGGCTGTAGCCACCGCTTGCATCGGTGGTAGCAGAACCCACCTGGCGGAGCACGTTGCCGTTGGTGTCCAGTTCTTCCGCAGTCACCGGGCCATCGATGACGATGCCCTTGGCGACCGTACCCAAGGTGTCGCCGTCGAAGGTGGGTGCGGGATCGTCATCACCCCCTCCGCCTCCACCGCAACCGGCGAGTCCCAGAGTGGCCGTGATGGCGAATACCGCCAGGGTATTTATCGTTTTCTTCCTTTGCATATCCATATTCTCTCCCCTTAGATCGGACTGGCGGTGGCACACCAATTCCAGGAACGGGACGATCCCGCCACCGGCCAATCTGAGTCATGTCATCATCGTCCCTGCTCCCTGAAAATGACTTTCCTGATCCATCCGCCACGATAATTCATCCTGCTGCTGTCAACCAAACAAAAATATCTATAACTGTTATCGCCGATTTTTATCCCTATAATGACCAGGTCATTTCCCACACGGATGTCCTTACATGCTCAAACACCTCCTGTTTGCCCTATCGGTCATGCATGCGTGTGGGGAGTGTTTCGCAAGCGAGGCCTATGTGAGGCTCAACACCTACAATTACTCTGAACCCACCTCGATCAACTCCTTCCTTAACGAATTCAACGGCCGCTTCGAGGGCGGCACCCAGGCCTTTGCCCACGAATGGCTGGAAGTGGGGGCGCGGTATGCGAACTGGGAACTGGGAATGTTGACCCGCTATGACTACGACTTGAGCTTCAGTGATGACCTGGCGGAGCTCTACTACCGCTCTGTCAACAAACTGCCTCTGGAGATAGGCCGCCGCTATCGCATCGACCTGCGGGCCAAGCACTATAAGACCGATGGACTGCGCCTGGGCCGTTGGTTGCATCTCTCCGACAGGCTGCAGGTCAATATCGGCCTCGCCTATCTTCGCGGCCGGGAACTCATGGACGGCCGGCTCAACGGTGAGGCCACCGCCATTGCGGACAACGACTACGATTTCAGCTTCCGCACCGACTACCACTACAGTGACGACCCCCTGTTCGAACGCAAGGTAGAGGCGCCGGATGGCTGGGGCTACAGCCTGGATCTGACAGTGGACTGGCGACCGTTACCGGAGCTCGGCCTGCACCTTCAGGTCAATGACCTGTGGGGCCGAATCTTCTGGGAGCAGGCCCCACACACCATGGCCGTGGCCAGTTCGGACAACAAGACTTACGACGAAGACGGCTACGTCAAATTTTTACCCAGCCTCAGCGGGCTGGAGGAGTACCGGGACTTCACCCAGGAACTCAATCCCTTCGGTTCGCTTACCGTCGATTATCGGATCAGCCCCGGTTACCAGCTGGTGTATAACAGCGACTTCACTGCCGAGACCTATTTTAACGGTGTGGGCACACGCTTTGCGGCCAACCGTGCCACCTCGATCGCCCTGCTCTACTACCCGGAGACCGAGGTCTGGGAAATCGACCTGCAAGGGAGCACCTGGCGTATCCGACTGGCCGGTGATGCCTTGGTCCTCGACAGCGCCAATCTGGTTCGCATCTCAGGCTATCTGAGCCTGCATTTTTAGTGCATTGGCCCACCCAGTGGGTTTTTCCCAAACCCGACCAGTCGGGTACAATGAACACTTTGGGTATTCAAGCGGGACTTTCGTGGAACAGTTCAGAGGCACGACCATTCTCTCGGTGCGCCGCAACGGCAAGGTGGTGATCGGCGGTGACGGCCAGGTCTCCCTCGGTAATACCGTAATGAAGGGCAATGCACGTAAGGTGCGCACCCTGCATAAAGGCAGTGTGATCGCTGGATTTGCCGGTGCTACGGCAGATGCCTTCACCCTGTTCGAACGTTTCGAGGGCAAGCTGGAAAAACACCATGGGCATCTGACCCGGGCGGCCGTGGAGATGGCCAAGGACTGGCGCACCGACCGTGCGCTGCGCCGCTTGGAGGCCCTGCTTTGCGTGGCCGATTCCAAGGCCTCGCTGATCATCTCCGGCACCGGCGATGTGATCGAACCGGAACACAGTCTGATGGCGATCGGTTCCGGCGGCGCCTTTGCTCAGGCCGCCGCCCGCGCCCTGCTCGACAATACAGAACTGAGCGCCAGGACGATTGTCGAAAAGGGCCTGAATATCGCCGCTGATATCTGCATCTACACCAATCACAACCTGGTCCTCGAAGAACTCGACAGCGAGCATTAACAGTCAACATGTCGGAAATCACCCCCCAGCAAATCGTCGCGGAACTCAACAAACACATCATCGGCCAGAGTGACGCCAAACGTGCCGTGGCCATCGCCCTGCGCAATCGCTGGCGGCGCGCCCAGCTCCCCGAGGAGCTCCGCAACGAGATCACCCCGAAGAACATCCTGATGATCGGCCCGACCGGGGTCGGCAAGACCGAGATTGCACGGCGTCTGGCCAAACTGGCCAACGCCCCCTTCCTGAAGGTCGAGGCCACCAAGTTCACCGAGGTGGGCTATGTGGGCAGGGAGGTGGACTCCATCATCCGCGATTTGGCCGATTCCGCGGTCAAGATGGTGCGTGAGATGGAGATGGAGAAGGTCGCCGGGGATGCCAGCCAGGCGGCGGAAGAACGGATTCTCGACACCCTGCTACCCGCCCCCAAACCCACCAGTTGGGAGGAAGACTCCGCCTCCAGCGGCATATCCAGCGCCACCCGCAAGAAGTTCCGTGAAAAGCTCAGAAACGGCGAGCTGGACGACAAGGAGATCGAGATCGAAGTGAGCTCCTCACCGCTCGGGGTGGAGATCATGGCCCCGCCCGGCATGGAAGAGATGACCAACCAGCTGCAAGGCATGTTTCAGAATCTGGGTTCCGGGCGCACCCGCCGCCGCAAACTGCGCATCAAGGATGCCTACAGTGTGCTGCGTGACGAAGAGGCGGCCAAGCGGATCAACGAGGAAGACCTGAAGCTGCGCGCCCTGGAAATGGTCGAGCAACACGGGATCGTGTTCATCGACGAGCTGGACAAGGTCACCAGCCGTGCCGAGCACAGCGGGGCCGACGTCTCCCGGGAAGGTGTGCAGCGAGACCTGCTGCCCCTGGTGGAGGGCTGCACCATCTCGACCAAGCAGGGCATGGTGAAGACCGACCACATCCTGTTCATCGCCTCCGGCGCCTTCCATCTGTCGAAACCGTCGGACCTGATCCCCGAACTACAGGGTCGCCTGCCAATTCGTGTCGAACTCAGGGCCCTCACTTCGGAAGACTTCACCCGCATCCTCACCGAACCGAACGCCTCACTCACCGAACAATACCAGGCCCTGCTGGCCACCGAACAGGTCCAGCTGAAGTTCACCGAGGATGGCATCAAGCGGATTGCCGAGACCGCCTGGCATGTTAACGAGACCACGGAAAACATTGGTGCCCGACGCCTGCACACGGTGATGGAGCGACTGCTGGAGACGATCTCCTTCGAGGCCAGCGAACATGCCGGCGTGACCTTGACCATCGATGCCGCCTATGTGGACGACCACCTCGCGGAATTGGCTGCGAATGAAGACCTGAGTCAGTATATTTTGTAGATCACCCCTTTGCGCTGCCGGGTTTCTAGCGGCGAACAGCAGGTAAAATGGGCGTTTTTTTTCAGAGCTAGTGTGAGAAATCAATCATGTCACATCCCATTCCAACCGAGATTCATCTGCACAAGCAGTCCCATGTACTCGATATCACCTTCGATGACGGGAAAAAATTCAGTTACCCCGCAGAATACCTGCGGGTCTATTCCCCCTCGGCCGAGGTTCAGGGTCACGGACCCGGCGAGGAGGTCTTGCAGGTCGGCAAGGAGGACGTCAACATCGCGCACATCGATCCGGTGGGCAATTATGCGATCTGTCTGCATTTCGATGACGAACACAATACCGGGATCTACTCCTGGGATACACTATACAGACTCGGCGCCAACTACGAACATAACTGGCAGACTTATCTGAAACGCCTGCAGGATGCCGGGTATGAACGTAAACAGCCATCCGCCTGACAGGGAATAAGCGTTATCAGGGAAAAGCGATATCACCCAATGCAGTACACCGGAGCGATACCATCATGACCACCGATAACACCACGCACTTTGGCTTCGAAACCGTACAGAGTGAAGAGAAGGCCGGCCGGGTCAGGGCCGTGTTCGACTCCGTCGCCGACAAGTACGACCTGATGAACGATCTGATGTCATTCGGCATTCATCGGCTCTGGAAGCGGCAGGCCATCGAGATCTGCGGGGTGCGCAAAGGCTGCAAGGTGCTGGATCTGGCCGCGGGCACCGGAGATCTCTCCGCCCGTTTCAGCGGGCTGGTCGGGCCGGACGGCCTGGTGGTGTTCTCGGACATCAATGCCTCGATGCTGGAACAGGGGCGGGCCCGTATGCTGGATGAGGGCCATGTGGGCAACTTGCGCTATATCCAGGCAGACGCCCAGCACCTGCCCTTTCCCGATGATTATTTCAACTGTGTCACTATCGGCTTCGGGCTGCGGAACGTTACCGACAAACAACGCGCACTGAATGCGATCTTTCGGGTCATCAAGCCGGGGGGCCGACTGCTGGTACTCGAGTTTTCCAAGCCGACCAACAAACCCCTGGAGGCGATCTACGACCTCTACTCCTTCAACCTACTGCCCAAGATCGGCAGACTGGTCACCCAGGATGAAAACAGCTACCGCTATCTGGCGGAATCGATCCGTATGCACCCGGACCAAGAGACCCTCAAAGACATGATGGAGCAGGCCGGTTTCGAACGGTGCGAATACTTCAACCTGACCTCCGGGGTTGTCGCCATTCATCGGGGTTATAAGTTTTGAATCTGGCTATCATTATCAAGTGAGGCCATTCCACTTCGGAATCCATGAGCCATGACGATCAGTGCCGCTGCCTACGCCACCTTGGAGATTCTGCTCAATCAGGCCATCCGCCTGGACCCGGAAGCCAAGGCCCGCCTGGCACCCTTGCATGGTCAGATCATCAAACTGGAACTGCTCGGTCTGGGACTGTCGGCGCTGCTGATCCCCGATCCCAGCGGCATTCAGGTGCTGCAGACCCTGGAGGCGGAGCCCGACTGTGTGCTACGCGGCACGCCACTCGACCTGGCCCGCATGCGCTCCAGCCGGGAGAGCGCCGATCAACTGTTCAGTGGGGCGGTGGAGATAGAGGGTGACTCGGCTGTCGCACACCGCTTCGGTGAGTTTCTCTCCAGTCTCGATATTGACTGGGAAGAACAGCTCTCCCACCTCACTGGGGATGTGATCGCCCATGAAGTCGGCAATCTGGCGCGTGATCTCGGTCGCTGGGGAAACAAGCTGGGTCAGACCTTGGGCATGAATCTGCAGGAGTACCTGCAGGAAGAACTGCGCTTGTTACCTAACCGTTATCAAATCGAGCCCTATTTGCACGATGTAGACCGGCTGCGCGACGATGTGGAACGACTCTCAGCCCGGATCGACAGGTTGCGCCGCAGGCTGGCCGACCGAGAGTCAGCGCAGTGATCCGCCCCTCCCAGGCATTCCGGCTGATCCATATCAACCTGGTCCTCCTGCGCCATGGTCTCGACGAGGTGGTACTCGCCACCCATCTGTTTCGGCCCATTCGTTTTCTGCGTTTTCTCTCCCCCGGCTATTGGCTGCACAAGGACCGGGCCGAATATCAGGTTCGCATCCGCCGCGCCCTGGAAGACCTGGGACCGATCTTCATCAAGTTCGGGCAGATCCTCTCCACCCGCCGGGACCTGTTGCCGGACGAGCTGGCCAAAGAGCTGGCGAAGCTGCAAGATCGCGTACCCCCCTTTCCAGGCACCCAGGCCCGCGGCATCATCGAAAAGGCCTATGGTCGGTCGTTGGATGCCGAGTTGATCGATTTCGACGAGCAACCGCTGGCCTCCGCCTCCATCGCCCAGGTCCACAGCGCCACTCTGCGCGACGGCACACCGGTGGTGGTCAAGGTCCTGCGACCGGGTATAGAGAAGATCATCCGCCGGGATGTGGACTTACTGTTCACCATCGCCCGGCTGGCCCACAAATACTGGAAGGAGGGCCGGTGGCTGCGCCCGATCGAGGTGGTCGAGGAGTATGAAAAGACCATCTTCGACGAACTGGATCTGATGCGCGAAGCGGCCAATGCCTCGCAACTGCGGCGGGACTTCCTCAACAGCCGGGCGCTCTATGTGCCGGAAGTCTATTGGGATCTGTCCCGCAAAAACGTGCTGGTGATGGAGCGGATCAGCGGTACCACCATCAGCGATACTGCGGCCCTGGTTGCACAGGGCATCGATTTGAAACGGCTCAGCGAGCGGGGGGTGGAGATCTTCTTCACCCAGGTCTTCAAGTTCAACTTCTTTCACGCGGATATGCATCCGGGCAACATCTTCGTGGAGCCGAGTGGCCGCTTCATCGCCGTCGATTTCGGCATCATGGGGATGCTCACCGAGGACGACAAGCGCTATCTGGCAGAAAACATGCTCGCCTTCTTCAACCGCGACTACAAACGCGTCGCCCAACTGCACATCGAATCCGAGTGGGTGCCAAGAGGAACGCGGGTCGAGGAATTCGAGTCCGCGATCCGCACCGTCAGCGAACCGATCTTCGAAAAGCCGCTGAGTGAGATCTCCTTCGGCCACTTTCTGTTGCGCCTGTTCCAGACCGCCAGGCGCTTCGATATGGAAGTACAACCACAGCTGGTACTACTGCAGAAAACCATGCTGAATATCGAAGGCCTGGGTCGCCAGCTCTACCCCCAACTCGACCTCTGGAGCACGGCCAAACCCTTTCTGGAGAGCTGGGTGGACGAACAGATCGGGCGCGAGGCCTTTCTGCGCAAGATCAGGACCAATCTACCCAAACTCGGTGAACATCTGCCGGACTTGCCGGGCAAGATCCATAAGGTGATCCAGGATGCCGAAACCGGCAATCTGGAGTTGAATTGGAAATCCGACGAACTGATTCAGCTCCGCAAAGACCTCAACCATAATCATCGCAACACCCTTGCGGTGATCAGCGGCAGCGCGCTGATGCTGAGCGGCACCCTGCTATTGGTCTTCGGCCCTGGTGCACTCATCCCCGCGACTGCAGCGACCCTCTTGGGTGGCGGCCTGGGGGTTACCGGTGGATTGGTGTTGTTGCGTAGCTGGATCGCCTCATCAAATTAGTCGACGACGCACAAAAAGAAAACCCGCCCAGTCCTTGGGCGGGTTTTGCTGGTTGGCATGTGTCCTACACACTCTATTACTCATACATCCCTGTAGATTCCTTCTCTCCCAATGATCGTCCCTGGTCGCATCCTCTGCGAAACATTCATCCTTGGTGTAAAGAATAATAGCCCGTATCGGATTTCCATACTGTAGGCACCTGCCTAATTGCATGTAAGATATTCCCTACAGGCTCGGAGCCTAGTCCGGCTGAAATCATCCAGTCTCTTCCCGCTCCCGACCATATTCGTCTTCGATACGCACGATATCGTCCTCACCCAGATAACTGCCCGACTGGACCTCGACGATCTCCAAGGGGATCTTGCCGGGATTCCTCAGGCGGTGAACCGTACCCAAGGGGATGTAGGTCGATTGATTGATGGTCAGAATAAAGGTCTCATCACCCCGCGTGATCTCCGCCGTACCGGAGACCACGATCCAATGCTCTGAGCGGTGGAAATGTTTTTGCAGTGAGATGCTCGATCCGGGATTGATAAGAATCCGCTTGACCTGGAAGGTGTCCTCGATATCAATCGAATCGTAATGGCCCCAGGGCCGGTAGACCTTGCGATGATGTACGACCTCACATCGCTTATCACTCTTCAGCTTGTCGACGATGTGCTTGATGTCCTGAGCCCGCTCCTTGTCGGCAATCATGATGCCGTCCGGGGTTTCCACGATGATCAGACCGTCCAGACCGACACCGGCCACCAGATTGGTTTCCGCGCGGATGTAGCAGTTCTTCACGTCATGGGTGTATACATCGCCATAGATGACGTTGTTTTCCGCATTTTGCTCACCGATTTCCCAGAGGGCCGTCCAGGAGCCCACATCGTTCCATTGTGCATCCAGGGGCACCACGACCGCCTTGTCGGTCTTTTCCATGACCGCGTAGTCGATGGAATCAGCCGGTGAGGCCCCGAAAGCCTCGGCGTCCAAGCGGTTGAAATCGATCTCTTTGGCTGCCCGCTTGACCGCCTGTGAGACACATTTCACGATCTCTGGGGCAAATTTCTCCATCTCTTCGAGGAGGACCGATGCGCGAAACATGAACATTCCGCTGTTCCAGTAATAATCACCAGACGCCACATAGGACTCGGCCGTTGCATAGTCAGGCTTTTCGACAAACCGCTTGACAGGCCGCGCGATATCGTCAGTCGTCTGTTCCGAGTTAACTGCCTGGATATATCCATATCCCGTTTCCACTCGATTGGGTACCACACCGAATGTCACCAAAGCACCCTCTTGGGCATGTCTCTCGGCAATGGCTATGGCCTGATGAAAGCGTTCTGAATCCAAGATATCGTGATCTGCAGGCAGTACGAAGAGGATTGGATCGACAACACTCTCATTTCCTGTCTCATTGACCTGCATTGACCAAAGCGCTGCAGCTACGATAGCCGGTGCGGTATTTCGACCGATTGGCTCCAGTAGGATCTGCCCCTTTGCCTGACTGATTTCATGGAGCTGTTCAGCTACGAGAAAACGATGATCCAGATTACAGATCACCAAGGGGGGTTCGATGTGACTCAACCCGCCCAATCTGTTGATAGTGTTCTGGAACATGCTCTGATCATTGACCAGACGGAAAAACTGCTTGGGACGGTGTGCCCGTGAAAGAGGCCACAATCGCGTACCGGTACCGCCAGAGAGAATTACGGGGATCACTTATTTATCCTTAAAAACTGATGGCTTCAAATTATCGAACCGCCAAACAATGCAATTACGTCACAGAATGTAAAAACCAGTATCATACCTCAGCTGCATACGACAATCGCAGTTCATTTTTTTCGCGTTTACATTTAGTCACGCTGCGACTGTCATTGTAAAAACTTTAGACTAATCATCTCGACCAAAACTATGAAGATCAAGATCTCGGACCTGATGCAAGATAGCGGCGTTCAATTCGGTACCAGTGGCGTGAGGGGCCTGGTCTCGGATATGACTGATAAGGTTTGTTGGACATATACAACAGGATTTCTCCAATATCTCGAGCAACAAGCGCAACTCCGTAAAGGCGACCGAGTCGGTATTGCGGGTGATCTCAGAAACAGCACCGATCGGATTATGCGGGCTGTGTTTGCCGCTATCACCGATGCTGGCTTCAATCCACTCAATTGCGGAAACATCCCGTCTCCTGCCATCGCGTTATATGGACTATACAAGAGCATTCCAACCATTATGGTCACCGGCAGTCACATACCAGAAGATAGGAATGGCATAAAGTTCAATACTGCTCAAGGTGAAATTCTCAAAAATGATGAACAAGGGATACGGGATCAGCTGGTGGAGGTACCTGAATATCGGTTTGATGCAAACGACAGATTGACTAACGATTTCAAACTTCCGCCATTGACTGTTGAGGCCAAAGAACACTACATCCAGCGGTATCTCCAATTTTTCCCCACAAGCTGCCTAGACGGTATGCATATCGGGTTGTACGAACACTCATCTGTTGCACGCGACTGCCTGAAAGAAATCCTCCAAGGCCTTGGAGCCAAAGTCACTTCTCTAGGTCGCTCCGACCGTTTTGTCTCTGTTGATACAGAAGCAATCCGTCCTGAGGATATTGAACTGGCTTCTGAATGGGCTAAACAATACTCATTGGATTGCATCATTTCTACCGATGGTGACGGAGATCGCCCACTGGTGAGTGATGAGAAGGGGAACTGGCTGCGTGGTGATGTCGCAGGAATACTCTGCGCTAACTATCTGGGTGCAGATATCGTTGTCACACCTGTAAGCAGTAATACAGCCGTGGAGAAGTGCGGTTACTTCAAAATGGTCATCAGAACACGCATCGGTTCACCCTATGTGATCGAGGCGATGAATGATGCTGACAAGTTTGGAATTACTGTTGGGTATGAAGCCAATGGTGGCTTCTTACAACATAATGAAATCATCCTGTTAGGACGTAGTTTATCTCCATTGCCGACGCGAGATGCCGTCATAGTGCCCTTGGCAATACTAGCACTGACTCACCAACACCAAAGCATTTCACAATTACTTGAAACTTTACCCAAACGTTATACGGCTAGCGATCGCTTGAAGGACTTTCCTACAGAGCTCAGCCAATCCCTTCTAAAACGCTTTGACTCAGGAGATACGACTAAAGATCTTCAAGACAGTGAGAAGATGTTTAGTGAGATTTCTGGACAACCCATCTCAATCGATCGAACAGATGGTCAGAGAATTACCTTCGATAATAATGAAGTGATCCATCTTCGACCATCGGGCAATGCACCTGAATTACGCTGCTATAATGAAGCGGCATCACCTGAGCGAGTACAACAATTAAATAGTAAATGCATGAAAATTCTGAAACAGTGGAAAAGAAGCACTATTGACTGAAACCGATTCATAATGAATCTTAGTAAATGGTTTACTGATTTTGCTAGCTCTACTGTTTTTAACTACGAATTTAATATTCACATACACAATGCTTACACTCGTGTCTTTATTCTTAAAATGAAAGATGAATGAATATATGGAATGTATACCTGTCTTGGTTTTGTATTAAGTACAAGAGTAATATTTCTGATTATCATAGTATGTAATTCTCAGTAATGAATACGTCACAAATACGCTGGATACAGAGATTCAGCAATTACACGAAGGCACTCACCCAACTCATGAGTGCAGTAGAACTTATGCGTGAAAGGGACTTATCAGACCTGGAAAAGCAGGGTGTGATACAAGCCTTTGAGTTTACCTATGAACTTGGTTGGAATACATTAAAAGATTACCTCGTTTGGCAAGGCATAGAAGGCATCACCGGATCACGCGACACAATTCGCGAGGCTTTCTCAAAGGAACTGATTACCGATGGTGAAACCTGGATGAAAATGCTGATTGACAGGAACAGAACATCTCATACATACAATGAAAAAATAGCCGAGCAAATCTTACAAAGTATCAATCAGGAATATTTAGAACAACTGATCAAACTTAAAAACCATCTCCATCGTTTGATTAATGCTCTGGATGAGTAAAATGCCTAACTTCAAAGAAAAGTTTGGTTTACCATTCAAGACTATTCTGAAACTAAACCAAATATTCAATCAAAACCCAAAAGTGGAACAAGTACTGATTTATGGCTCTCGTGCAAAAGGAAATTACCGCACTGGATCAGACATTGATCTAACAATAAAAGGGAAACAATTAGAATGGAAGGATTTACAAAATATTGAGCTTAAGATAGATGATCTAATGCTTCCGTATAAAGTAGATCTGTCAATCTATGATCTTATTGACAACCAGGATCTACTAACTCATATATCACGATGGGGTTTGGAATTTAAGACAAATCCGTCAGACAATCAATAAAGCTACGATCTTGTTCACTAGACAGAAGATTCGAACTTTGCACGCAATGCACGAGAGGCAGCTGCACCCGCCAGTAGCCAGATGAAGGCAGTATTCTCCCATCCGGTAAACTTATAGTCGATCAACGCCCAAACTGACAGAACGACAAATGCACCATATATTCCTAGGAGAATGGGTTCCTGATCAGGATGATTTCTATAATCAAGCCACACACCCCTCAACAACCAGATTATTCCAGCACCGAATAGGATACCACCCACAATTCCAAAACGTAGCAGAACTTCCCAATAACTATTATGCAAATGGCCCCATGGCGAGCCAAGATTGCTATTATCAATGACTTGTTTAACGTATGGCCCCCACCCAAATATTGGCCTTTCCCAAAATTTATTCCACGCAAAAATATTCATTCGAACACGCCAACCTAATGATGTTTTGGGTATTTTATCTACTTCTCCATCAAATATTTGTTCAACAACTTGATAATCTTGTTTGATTTTATTGATAAGTGGTTCAGATTG